>Ga0207813_100539_pt1 | contig 19870 bp, 16 predicted proteins | sample A23E3SouthBayCA_2_FD_187730 | JGI IMG/M metagenome (GOLD analysis project Ga0207813, IMG submission 187730) | Aerobic enrichment media microbial communities from Eden Landing Ponds, California, USA - A23 E3 (4) (SPAdes) | ecosystem: Environmental > Aquatic > Marine > Unclassified | place... | reverse complement strand
CCCGAGCCCTGGCTCGCACGGCTCGCCAGGACACCAGGACCGCACCGCCACCGCAACCGCGACAGCAGACAGCCACGAGCCTCCCCAGCCGATTGCGTTACTCGTCCTTCGGCCTGCGTTACTCATCCCTCGCACGAGTCCGTCGCGCGCATGAAAGCGCGCGACAGCGCGCGCCACACACCGGAACGCACCACACGGCTGAAGCTCTCTCCCCGCCACCGCAGTCCGAACGCACTCTCGCGCGGCGGGGCCGTTTCCCACCTTCCACAGTTTTAATATCGCGCCCAGGAACGATCCAGACATGGGATTCATCGACGAGGAGTACCTCCTGGAGACGGAGACAGCGGTCGAGTTGTACGACGCCATCCGCGACGAGCCGATCCTCGACCCGCACAGCCACGTCGACGTCGAGGCCGTCGCCGCGAACGAGGGGTGGGCGGACATCTGGGAAGTCGAAGGTGCGACCGACCACTACGTCTGGGAACTGATGCGCAAGCGCGGCGTCCCCGAAGAGAAGATAACGGGCTCGGCGTCGAACCGCGAGAAGTGGAACGCGCTCGCCGAGGTCTTCCCCGAGTTCGCCGGCAACCCCACCTACGAGTGGGTCCACCTCGATCTCAAACGGCGGTTCGGCATCGAGACACCTATCTCCGCGGAGACGGCCGACGAGATCTGGGCGGAGACGAAGCGACAACTCGACTCGCCGGAGATGCGCCAGCGCGAACTGCTGCGAGAGATGAACGTCGAGGTCGTCTCCAGCACGGACGACCCGACCTCGAAACTGGAACACCACCAGCGCATCGCCGAGGAAGTCGACGACTTCGTCGTCCGCCCGACCTGGCGGCCCGACACCGCGACGAAGATCGACGCCGCGGGCTGGAACGACCACGTCGACGAACTCGGCGCCGCGTGGAACGCGGACGTCTCCGACCTCGACGGCTTCCTCGCGGCGCTGGAGACCAGCCACGAGTACTTCGACGACCACGGCTGCGGCGCGAGCGACCACGGCCTCCGCGAAGTCGTCACCGCGCCCGTCAGCGAGCGTCGCGCCGCTGACGTCTACGACCGCGCCCGCGCCGGTGAGACGCTCTCGCCCGACGACGTGACCGACTTCAGGGCGTTCCTGCTCGACAGGATCGGCGAACTCAACCGCGAGACCGACTGGGTCACGCAGTTCCACATCGGCGCCGTCCGCGACTACCGCGACTCGCTCTACGAGGACCTGGGCCCCGACAGCGGCGGCGACATCTCGACGCAGAACGTCGAACTCGCCGAAAATCTCAAACACTTCCTCAATCGCTTCGACGAGGAGATGGAGATCGTCCTCTACACCGTCGATCCCACCCACTTCCCGGAGATTTCGACCATCGCGCGAGCGTTCCCGAACGTCAGCGTCGGCGCGGCGTGGTGGTTCAACGACAGCCCCGCCGGGATGGCCGACCAGCTGGAGTACGTCGGCACCGTCGACCTGCTCGCCAACTACGGCGGGATGGTCAGCGACTCGCGCAAGCTGATGTCGTTCGACTCTCGCTTCGAGATGTTCCGCCGCTCGCTCGCGAACGTCGTCGGCACGCAGGTCGAACGCGGCCAGATGCCCTACGACGTGGCCGAGGACCTCGTCTCCCACGTCGCCTACGACCGCCCGCGGAACCTCTGGCTCGGTTAGACCACTTTTCCGGCGGAGAGTGCCTTGCGCGCTGGAGGCGCGCTGCAGGAATCCTCCGCCGGAAAAATATGGGGAAAAACTGCCGGACGTCTCGCTCACTTCGTTCGCTCGCGTCCGGGGAACCGCGCCTGCGGCGCGGATGCTACCTCGACCGCGCGCTACAGAGACGGGCCAGCTCGTGAGATGGCGAAGGAGGTCAGCCCGTGTCCCTCCGCTGCCGTCTCTTGTCCGTCCGCGGTCGCGAGGACGGCCTCAACCAGGTCGTCTGGGCTGGCCGAGGAAGCGTCGATGTCGATATCGTCGGCGAGCGCGGTGGCGGTGTCGGGGTCGCCGGTCACCTTCAGGACGGGCACGACCGGGTGCCCCGTCGGGATGCCGTCGGCGGTGCCGTGGACGACGACCTGTGCGCCCGCGGCGGTGAGCGCTGTCGCAGTCTCCTCGAACCCGCCCATCGACTCCACGACGGCGACGCCATCGTCGTGGTCGGCTTTTTCGCCGTATGCGAGCACGTCGACGAGCGGTTCGCGGTCCCAGAGCAGGGAGACGTCGGTCCGGTCGCGCTCGCCGGCTGAACGGCGTAGCGGGGTCGGCGGCGCCTCGTCGCGATGGCGTTCCAGCGCGTCCCGGAGCGCGTCGGCCGTCTCCGGATCGGCAGTGAGGTCGGCCGCGCTGTCGGCGTGCGGGACGAGCGCCCCGAGGCCGCCGACTACGACGCGCCCGCCAGCGTCGACGACGCGGCGGACGAGCGCGCCCACGGCCGGATTGACCGACTCGACTGTCGAGTCGGCCAGGTCGCTGACGGTCACGCCGAGGGTCAGATCCCCGAGGTCGAACTGCTCACGGTTGGCCTCACTCTCCCGAGCGTCGGCGACGAGTTCCTCCGCGGCCGCGATGCCCTCCTCGATGGTCTCGTCGGTGCCGCCGGCGGTCTGGATGGCGGTCTGTCGGACTGGCAGGGAGAGATCCGCGGCCAGCGCCTCGCTGTCGAGCGTCTCACAGCCGAGGCCCACGACCACGACGCCCGCGACGTTGGGGTTCTCGCTGACGTTCAGGAGAGTGCGCCGGGTCTGGTCCTTGTCGGCGCCGATCTGCCCGCAGCCGTGGTCGTGTGGCGTCACCGTCGCTTCCGGGACGGCGTCGGCGATGGACTCGGCGACGACGCCCGAGCAGATGACGGAGGGGAGGACGACCACCGTGTTGCGGACGCCCGGTCCGCGGCTCTCGCGGGCGTACCCTTCGAACGACTGCGCGTCGCCGCGCTCGGCGTTCGCCGATTCGAGTTCGGGCGTCATCGGTCGCCCTCCGTCGCCGCGGCGGGCGCGTCCGCTCCCGCGGATTCGCCGTTGTCCGCGCCGTCGCTCTCGTCACCGGGCCGGGCGCGCGTGCTCTCCACGTTGTGGGTGTGGACCCACTCGCCGGTCGCGATGTCGCGGGTCGCCTCGCCGACCACCTCGTCGTACTTGCGGATCAGTTCGCCCTCGGCGATGGGTTCGAGCGCGAACTTGTGACCGAACTCGATCGGTTCGGTCAGCGTCACGGCGTGCTCGCCGACGGCGAAGCCGTAGCCCGAGAGGTCGAACTCGCGACCCGCTTCCAGGTCGGCGAGCGCCGTCGCGACGGTGTCGGCCTCGGCCATCACGATGGCCGCGTCGTCGATGGCGATCCCCTTCATCGCTCGCCCTCCGGCGGCGTCGCGGTGCGAGTTCCGGTCGCGCCGCGGGATTCGAGCGCGCTCACGTCGGATCCCCCAGCGCGGCGAGTTCCTTCGGCGGGATGTCGTTGATCGCGAACTCCTCCATGCGGTGGCGCTCGGCGGCCGTGAGTTCGCCGTCGGCGACTGAGAGGATACGGCGGTAGAGGTCCGCGCCGACGGCGTCGACGGACTCGCCCGAGAGGACGCGCGAGGCGTCGACGTCCATGTTGTCGGTCATCCGCTGGTAGGTGTTCGGGTTGCCGGTGACCTTGATGACCGGTGCGATGGGGTTGCCGGTCGTCGAACCGCGGCCGGTCGTGAAGACGACGACCTGCGCCCCGCCGGCGACCTTGCCGGAGACGCTCTCGACGTCGTAGCCCGGCGAATCCATCACCACGAACCCGCCGCCCAATGGGAGACGGTGCCCGTAGCTGATGACGCCGCGCAGGGGGGTCGTCCCGCCCTTGGCGATGGCGCCGAGACTCTTCTCCTCGATGGTCGTGAGCCCGCCCTTCTGGTTGCCAGGCGAGGGCTGGGCGCCGCGGAAGTCGACGCCCATCAGCCCCGCCATGCGCTCGCGGCGGTCGACGGCGTCGAGCAGGCGCTCGCGGACTTCTTCGGTCGCACACCGGTCGGCGAGGATGTGTTCGGCGCCGATGAACTCCGGCGTCTCGCTGATGACGCCGGTCCCGCCGGCCTCGACGAGGCGGTCGCAGGCGTTGCCCACGGCCGGATTCGCCGCGATGCCGCTCGTGGCGTCGCTGCCGCCACACTCCATGGCGACGACGAGTTCGCTCGCGTCGGCGTCCTCGCGCCGCGCCTCGCGGGCCTCGTCGGTCAGTCGCTCGACGGCGTCGGCGCCCGCGTCGAGCGCCGCCGCGGTGCCGCCCTCCTCGCGGATGGTCAGCGTCTCGACCGGTTTACCCGTCTCGGCCACGCCGTCCGCCAGCGCGTCGGCGTCGATTCCTTCCGTCCCGAGCGAGACGTACAGCGCCCCCGCGACGTTGGGGTTGGCGCCGATCCCCTCGAGGACCGTCTCGATCTGGTCGCGCGCGCCCTCCGGCGGGTCGAGCGGCATCTGGTGGGTCGTCGCGCGCACCCACTCGACGGCGTCGTCGGCCAGTCGCTCGGCGACGGCGCTCGCGGTCACCGACACCGGGACGACGGCGACGACGTTGCGCACACCGACGCGGCCGTCCGCGCGCCGATACCCGCGGAAGGTTCCTTCGAGGTCTATCTGCTCGTCCGGTTCTGTCATTGGCAGAGGTAACGACGCCGAGCGTCTTATTCTCGGCGGTCCTGCAGGCGAGAAGGTACGATGATTGTGCGGTGTGGCGTTGTCGCGGTGTCGTTGCGGTGGCGCGCGCCGTCGCGCCCTCCGTGGCGCGACGGAGCCGCGCGAGGGATGAGTAACGCAGGAGGCACGACGAGTAACGCAATCGGTTGGGGAGGTGAGTGGCTGTCCGCGGTCGCGGTGCTGTGCGGTTGCGGTCCCTGGTGGACTGAAAGGGCGAGGCGCGCTCGCGCTTGCGTGGTCGTCTGCGTGTGGCCCTATTCTCGCGGGCGGTGCGGAGAGCGAGAATATCCCGCGCAGCGACCGCGAGTGCGAGGCTCGACGGGAGGAGAGCCTCGACGGCGAACGGCGCCTGGCGCCGTGAGCGAGCGGGTCGAGGGCTTTCATCTCCGAGGATCGACTGCGGTTGCAGTGTCGTCTGTAGTTGCTGTAACTCGTAGCGAGCGGGGCGAGGGCTTTCAAGTCACTACGGTAGGTGCGGTCCCGGTACGGTCTGCAGTCACGGAAAAAACAGCTCGCGAACGCCGGAAAACACGAAATCGAACTCTCGATCTACTCGCCGCGGTCGTCCCAGTAGCGCCAGGCGTCGGCGGTCCAGCCGCCGTCAGCGGTGAGCACCTCGCCCGTCACGAAGTTGTTGCGCGAGCAGAGGAACATAGCGCACTCGGCCATCTCGTCGAGCGAGCCGTAGCGCTCCATCGGCGTGCGCTTGTAGACGTCGTCGTCGGTGTAGCCGCCGGAGTCCTGGGTCTGGTCGGTGATGTCGGTGTAGATGAAGCCGGGGGCGAGCGCGTTGACGGAGATGTCGTACTCGGCCCACTCGACGGCGAGCGTCTGGGTCATGTTGTTGACGCCGCCTTTCGCCGTGCAGTACGGCGAGCGCATCTTGAAGCCCATGTCGCCGATCATCGACGAGATGTTGAGGATGGCGCCGCCGTCGCCCTGGTCTATCATCTGCTTGGCGGCGACCTGCGCGCCGAAGAAGACGCCGTTGAGGTCGACGTCGATGACCTTCCGCCACTCGTCGGGGTCGAACTCCTCGGCCGGCTGGATGTCCGTGATCCCCGCGTTGTTGACCATGATGTCGACGCTGCCGAACTCCGCGACGGCCGCGTCGACGAGGTCCTCGACGTCCTCGTAGACGGACATGTCCGCCGCGACGCCGATGGCGTCGGCTCCGGTTTCGTCGGCGATCTCAGCTGCGACTTCCTCCGCGCTGTCGGCCGACCGGGAGTTGATGACGACGTCCGCTCCCTCGTCGGCGAACCGCTCGGCGATGGCTTTCCCGATACCCTTCGAGCTGCCGGTCACTATGGCTGTCTGGCCGGATAGGTCTGTCATTGGTAGCTCCGTGTTCGGTGGATCGACGCCGCGCTATTTCAAGGTTGCCGACCGATCTGCGCCGTGGGACGTGATCGCGTCCGTCTCGATCGGAGACACACTGACCGGGCTGACTCCGGGACGCGAAACGCGCGGCTCGTCGTGTGCGAGAAACGGAGAAAGAACGCCGGAGTCTGCAGAACGCCGTTCAGTAGTTGTCGTAGACGGTCTTGATCGAGGTGAAGAAGTCGATGCCGGCGTCGCCCTGCTCGCGGTAGGTGTTGGTCGAGGACTGCTTGTACCCGCCGAAGGGCACGTGCAGTTCCAGGCCGGTCGTCTTCTCGTTGACCTTCGCCACGCCGGACTCGGTGCGGTCGATGAACGCCTCGGCCTCGCTGTGGTCGTCGGTCACGATGGACGAGGACAGGCCGTAGTCGACGTCGTTGGCGATGGCGAGCGCGTCTTCGAAGCCGTCGGCCGGGATGACGGCCAGCAGCGGCCCGAAGACCTCTTCCTGGGCGATGCGCATGTCGGGCTCGACGTCCGAGAAGACGGCGGGCGAGACGTAGTGACCGCTGTCGTAGTCGCCGCCAGAGAGCTCCTCGCCGCCGAACTCGAGGGTCGCGCCCTCGTTCTGGCCGACCTCTACGTAGTCGAGGGTGGACTCGAGTTCGTCCGCGGAGACGTGCGGACCCATGCCGGGGTCGTCGAGGCCGGGGCCGACGTCGACGTTCTCGGCGTAGTCGGTCATGGCCTCGACGAACTCGTCGTAGACCTCCTCGTAGACGATGGCGCGGGAGCAGGCCGTACAGGACTGACCCGTGGTACCGAAGGCGCCGACGCCGCAGATCTCGACTGCCTCCTCGATGTCCGCGCTGTCGGTGACGATGGTCGGGTTCTTCCCGCCCATCTCCGCCTGGACGCGCTTGAGGTCGTCCGCGGCGGTCTGGGCGACGATGGTGCCGACCGTCGTCGATCCCGTGAAGGAGACGCCGTCGATGCCCTCGTGACCGGAGATCGGGTCACCGAGCTCGCTGCCGGAGCCGGTGACGTAGTTGAGCACGCCGTCGGGGAGACCGGCTTCTTCGAGGCACTCGACGATCTTCCGTGAGACGTTCGGCGCGACCGATGCGGGCTTGAAGACGATGGTGTTGCCCGTCGCGAGCGCGGGGGCGATCTTCCACGCCGGGATGGCGACGGGGTAGTTCCACGGCGTGATGAGACCGACGGTACCGAGCGGTTCGCGGACCGTGTAGAGGTCCTTGCTCGGGCCGCTCGGGGACTTGACCGTCCCGCCGAGGTCGCGCGCCTTCTCGGCGTAGTAGTAGAAGATGTCGATGGCTCGCTGGACCTCGCCCGCGGATTCCGAGCGCGTCTTGCCCTCCTCCTCGACGAGCGTCTCTGTCAGTTCGTCCTTGCGGGAAGCCATCTCCGCGGCGGCCTCGCGGAGGATGGCGCCGCGAGCGGGGCCGGGCGTGTCGGCCCACTCGTCTTCCGCTTCGTTCGCCGCGCCGATTGCTTCGACCGCGTCGGCCTCCGTCGAGGCCTGGAACTGTCCCACGACCTCGTCCGTGTTCGCGGGGTTGCGCACCTCGAAGGTGTCCCCGGATTCCGATTCGACCCAATCGCCGCCGACGTAGTTCAGATGTTCGGTCGTCATCTCGAGTCGACCTTCCGGCGCGGAGAATACAATTGTTTTGGTACCGACCGCTCGTCCGCTGTCAGCGCAAGAGCGACGCTGAGACACGCCGTTCTCTCTCGCTCGACAACGGTGCACTCGACCCCGGAAACGGAACGGACACCGCGGTCACGAAACCGTCACCGCCGCCACGGCTCGTCGGGGGTATCGAAAGAGAAGCTGCCCGTGAGTGGTCGGGCAGAGACTCGTGTGCTGCCACAACGTGGTCGACCGCACCTGGACCGCGAACGACGATTCCGGTCTACCGACCGGAGAACCGCAGCAACCGATGCCGCCGTCGGTGTACACGGCGGCGACGCATCCATGGGGTGGTGGTGTAACGGGATGTGCCGGATGGTTTCTCGGATGACGATACAGGTGTCCCGCGTGCGATATCGGGACATGCCAGCGTTCGATCCCCTCATATATAAGCGTACTCCCGGAAGCAATAATTTCTCCCTCTAACGGCGGACAGTACGCGTCCGGACCCCAACCGATTTATACTGGCCTCACAGACATAACGACCATGGCAGCGATCAACGAATCGGATAGCGGGGCAACCCCGCGTTCGATGGTCTCGCGAGTCGCGTCGGAGGTCCGTAGCTCCACGATGTTGCTCCTGGCGGCCTTCGGACTCGCCGAGATCGTCGTCGCGTTTATCATCGAACAGTTGCTGCAGAACGACATCATCGGCAGGGACGCCGGCCTCTCGGGGATGATGGCGGACTTCTTCGGCGACGGTGACCTCTGGGGGCTGTGGGCGGCGGTGTTCACGGTCTGGGGCGCAGGCCTCGTCCTCGTCGGTGTCGTGGGCTACACCCTCGTCTGGTGGCGTCGCCGGTAACGTTCTCCTGTCGATCTGTCGTCTCGTCTTCTCTCGTCACCGCTCGGTGAGCTGTGAGACGTTGTGCTCGCCGGGCTCGCGGGTCAGTTCGAGCCCGTCGATCTTCTTGATGGTGAACTCCCCGAGGACGTTCACCTCACACCCCTCTTCGAGGTGGCCGCCGACCGTCCGCTCGCCGTTGAACCCCGTGACGTGGAGGTGCGGCTCGCCGTCCGCGATCGCGCCCCCGATGTTCGTGATCTCCCAGGACCCCTCCAGTTCCATGTCGACGTTCCGGTCCGTCTGGTTTTCGGGAAGGTCCGTCCGGTTCACGTAGTGGATGTTGAGGTTGCTGAACGTCCCGATCCCCGACACCACCGCGCCGGTGTCGACGTCGTGTCTCTCGCAGGCCTCTCTGATCGACTCCAGTGCCATGTCGCCGCGGTCGAGTCTGACGATCACGTGACCGTCGTCGGATTCGAAGGTTTCCATGCGTTCTCAGCGTCGGCGCGAACGGGAATAAAGGTGCCCCCAGAACCCGCCGTCGCCCGACCGCTACGGTTCCGGAACGAATTCGCCCGACCGCTACGGCTCCGGCACGAACGCGAGGCACGTCGGCTTCGACACGTCCGTCCGTGCGACCTCCGACAACCCTCCGTCGTCGCCGACGGCGAACGTCGCCACCTCGTAGCTGTCGCGGTTCTCGACGAGCAGGTACTCGCCGCCGGGCGCCAGCGCGACGTCCCGCGGGTTCTCACCGCCCGTGGGCGTGTGCCCCCGCACGTCGAGCCGCCCGTCGCTGATAGCCACCGTCGCGATGCTCTGGTGGCCGCGGTTCGAGACGTAACACCACTCGCCCGAGGGGTGGACGACCACGTCCGCCGGTGCGTTCCCGTCTTCCTCCCCGGACGGGACCGTACCCACCGACGCCACGGGTTCCAGCGCCCCCGTCTCCGGGTCCCGGGTGAGCGCGGTCAGCGTCGAGTCGAGTTCGCCCACCAGATAGCCGTACTCGCCCTCCGGGCCGAACGCGAGGTGTCGCGGCCCCGTCCCCGGTGGGAGGGTCGCGCTCGCGTCCTCGTTGGGTCGGAGCCGCCCTTCGCCGTCCGGCGCGGCTCCCTCGCTGTCCGCCGCGGCCCCCTCGCTGGCGACGATGTCGTAGCCCTCGACCCGGTCGGTCCCGAGGTCCGGGACGTACAGCAGCCGGTCGTCCGGTCCCGGAACGGTCGAGTGTGGGTGCGGCTCGGCCTGTCTGTCCGAGACGACGCTGCTGCCCTCGTGGACCGCCACGTCGCACGGCGGCCCGAGTCGTCCGTCGCGATCGACCGGGAGCATCGCAGCCGTCCCGCCGTCGTAGTTGGCGGCGAACGCGAACCGCTCTCGCCCGTCGAGACTGACGTGACAGGGACCGACGCCGCCGCTGGAGCGTTCGTCCAGCACGCTGACTGCGCCGTGTTCCCGGTCGACTTCGACGGCGACGACGGAGCCTTCCTCGGCCCGGTTCGCCACGTACGCACGCGTCCCCTCCGCGCTCACCGCGAGGTACATCGGCCGGGCGAAGGCCGTCGACGCGAGTTCGTCCAGTTCGCCGGTCGCGGCGTCGAACGCGTAGCCGTACACGCCCGCGTCGCCGTCGTTGTCCGTCGAGCAGACGAGCGCGCGGTCCGACGCCGTCTCGGTCTGCGGGTCCCGCTCGTGCCTGTCTGTCATATGCCCCCGTCCGCGCGGCGGCGTCATAACGGTTCGGTCGGATCGCTTGGTCTCGCTGTCAGGGTCGGTCCGAGGGCGCCGGGTCTCGCCGTCGAGGTCGGATCGAGAGCGACCGGACTCGCCGTCGAGGGCGCTTCCCGAAAGAGACAAGGCGCGAGCGCCTGACTCACGGACATGCACCGACGCGCGTTCATCGTGACAGCCGCGGCCGTCGTCGCCGGCTGCAGCGGCGGTGGCGGCTCCGGGACGGACGAGCCGACGGACACGGAACGGGACGGCGACGTGACGCCCACGGCCACACCGACGCCCTCGCCCGCGCCGACGGCGACCCCGACGGCGAGTCCCGCGTCGCTCTCGGTCACCGAAGTCTCGGCCCCGTCGACGATCGAGATAGGAACGACGTTCACCGTCTCCGTGACCGTCGAGAACACCGGCGGGCGCGAGGGCACGTTCTCCTCGCCGGTCGAGGCCCGTCTCGGCACCGGCGACTGGGCCGGGACCGACGCGGCCGCCGAGACGACCGTCCCGGCCGGCGAGACGGCCACCGCCGAGGTCGAACTCGGCCCGTACCACTACGTCCAGCCCGCTTCCTTCCGCGTCGCCGACGCCGAGCCCGTCGCCCGCCCGCGGTTCGTCCCGCGACAGCTCTCGCTCGGCGGGTCGCATCTGCTACCCAACGGCGTCGAGATATCCGTCGAGTCGTTCGAGTTCGCCGAGACGTACACCTACGAGGGCGACGGCGGCACGAAGGAACTCGAACCGACCGATAGCGAGAAGTGGGCCATCGCCGCGGTGCGCGCAGAGAACACCGGCGACGAGCCCGCCGACGCGCCGCTCGTCTCCGACATCGCCATCTTCCGCGGCGAGGAGGAGTACGCCTATCAGTCCATCTCCGACAACGAGTCCCGGTACGAAGGCGGCGAACTCGAACCCGGCGCGGTCAGCGAGGGCGACCTGCCCTCGGACGTGCCCAGCGAAGCCGCCCGCGCGGACCTCCACGTCGAGTACAAGGAGGCCTACGACGGCGGACAGGTCTCCGTCTTCTGGTCGCTGAGCGAGTGAGGTCGAGCGCTACTTCTGCTGTCGGGCGCAATTTCTGCCGTCGAGCGCTCCTTTCGACTGTCGGTTCGTGAGACTGCGAGTCGCGAGCGGCGGAAACCCGACTGTATCTGAAAGAAAAGCGTTAGCGCGCGCCGTCAGTCGCTGGTCGCGGTGCCTTCGTCACCGGACGGGCCGGGGTCTTCGAGGCCGCCGTCGACCTCGTCGGTGATCGGGTCGCTGTCCCAGTACTCGTGGTCGTCGACCATCCGGAAGCAGGTCCCGCGATGGGACTCGACGTCCGTCGGCGCGTCGTAGGTCGCCGGCGCCTGCTCGGCGCAGACCTCGCGCGCCTCCGGACACCGGGTGTGATACCGACAGCCCGACGGCGGGTTCTCCGGGTCCGGGATGTCGATCTTCCGGATCGGGGCTTCGGTGTCCCGCTCGTCCTGGGGGTTGAGCTCCGGCGTCGCCCAGCGTAGCGCCTGCGTGTAGGGGTGCTGGGGGTCGTTGATGATCTGCTCGGGCGGTCCGATCTCGACGAGTTCGCCCAGGTAGAGCACGCCGATGCGACCGCCGGTCTTCTCGGCGATGTACCGGGCGTTCGAGAGGTCGTGCGAGATGAACAGGTACGAGGTCCCGAACATCTCCTGGAGCTGGATCATGAGATCCATCATCTCGACGCGCAGGGAGACGTCGAGCGCCGAGACGGGCTCGTCGGCGAGGATGACCTCCGGGTTCATCATCATCGAGCGGATGAGCGCGACGCGCTGCTGTTCCCCGCCCGAGAGCTGGTGGGGGTAGCGCTCGATGTAGTCCTCCGGCGGCGTCATCCCGACGTGCTTGAGGAGGCTCAGGATGCGCTGACGGCGGTCGTTGCCGTCGAGGTCCTTGTTCCAGCGCCTGAGCGGCTCCTCCAGCGACGCCTTGACGCGCCGGTGGGGGTTCAGCGAACTCCCGGGGTCCTGGTGGACGATCTGCAGCGAGCGTCGGATCTCGCTCCAGTTCGTGTTCTCGCTGCCGTTGCGCTTGACGTCCCAGATGTCCTCACCGTGGAAGTTGACGCTGCCGCCGGTGGGCTCTTGCAGCCCGACCGCCGTCTTGCCGAGCGTCGTCTTCCCGCAGCCCGACTCGCCGACGAGGACGACCACGTCGTTCTCGTAGACGTCGAGCGAGACGCCGTCGACCGCCTTGATCACGTCGGGCTCCTCGAAGAACTCGAGGATGCTCTGGTCTTTCTCGAAGTGGACCTCGAGGTCGTCGAGCGAGACGACCGGTTCGCCCGCGCGGTCGCCGTAGCCGGCCGTCGACGGCGACTCGTGGTCGGTGTCGACGCCGACGCGCTCGGCACCGTCCTCCATCATCGGGATCTCGTCGGCCGCGTCATCCCAGTGATGGCAGTGAGCGTAGTGGTCGGGGGAGCCCTCGACCTCGTAGGGGCCGGGGTCCTCGGCGACGCACTGCTCGTCGGCCAGCGGACACCGCGGGTGGAACGAACAGCCCTCGGGGACGTTGACCGGGTCGGGGGCGCTCCCCTCGACCGGGCGCATGTCCTCGATCGACGAGCCGAGGTTCGGCGTGGATTTCAGGAGTAACCTCGTGTACGGGTGTTTCGCGTCCTCCAGGATCTCGTCGGTCGGGCCGATCTCGGTGAACTCGAACGCGTAGAGGACGCCGATCCGGTCGGCGATGTCCGCGACGAGCGGGAGGTCGTGCGTGATGAAGACGATCGTCAGGTCGTAGCGCTCCTTGAGGTTCTGGATGAGCGAGATGATAGACCGCTGCATCAGCAGGTCGAGCGCCGCGGTCGGCTCGTCCATCACCAGCACTTCCGGTTCGAGGACGAGCGAGAGGGCGATGAGCGCCCGCTGTTTCATCCCGCCCGACAGCTCGTGGGGGTACGAGCGCATCACTCTGTCCACGTCCAGATTGAGCGCGTCGAACAGGTCGTAGACGTACTCGAGGCGCTCGTCCAGGTTCGCGTCGTGTGCGGCGATGGTCTCCTCGAAGTGCCCGCGGATCTTCATCGTCGGGTTGAACGAGTTCATCGCCCCCTGGAACACCATCGAGACCTCCTCCCATCGGAAGGTCTTGAGCTGTGCGTCCGATAGCCCCAGGACGTCGACCGGTTCGCCGTCGGTCGGGTAGTAGGTGATATCGCCGGTCGTCAGTCCCGGTTCCTCCACGGCATCGAGCAGCGCGGCCGCGAACATCGATTTCCCGCTTCCGCTCTCGCCGACCACCGCGAGGATCTCCTCGCGGAACACGTCGACGTTCACGTCGTTCAGGACCCGGGACTGCCCCCGGTCCATGTCGAACCTGACGTCCGTGTTCTCTATCTCCATCACGACGTCGCCGGCTTCGTCCTCGTACGTCTGCTCTTGTTGCGTTCCGTATGACATACAATCACTCCCGTCCGACGGAATGGCCGTCTCCGTCACCGGACTGATCCGTCTCCATCGTGTGAACCATTCCTCTGGTATCCCGTCTCGGTGTCGCATATTAAAACCACACGGTCTCCGCGTCCCCGGTCAGCGGGAGTGTATCCGTCTCCGCGGCGTCGCCGACGCTACGGCGCAGTGACGGGGGAGCGCGTCGGAGAAATCCGAGTTTCGAAGTGCGAACCGAAAGGAGTCTCGCGTCAGGAACGCCCGTCGCCGTCGTCGGCCGTCGTCGAGGAGTGACGGGCCCGGAGGCGCGGGTTGAACAGCGAGTCCAGCCCCTGTCCGAACAGGATGAGGAAGAAGGTCATCCCGGAGAGCGCGAGCAGCGGGAACAGCATCATGTGACCCGCGTTCGCCCAGTTGTTCACCGCGTCGGCCTGCGAGATCGAGTAGTGGAGCATCACGCCCCAGTTGCTGACCGACGACGAACTCGGCAGGATACCGAGGTAGTACAGCGCGACCGACTCGGAGATGACGCCGGTGGCGGCGCCCGCCGAACTGATGAGCACGAACGGCGCGAGCTGCGGGATCAGGTCCTTGCCGATGATCTCGCTCGTCGAGAGCCCCATCGTCCGCGACGCCTCGACGTAGGACTCCTCGCGGAGCGTGAGCACCTGCGACCTGAGGCTCCGGGCCAGCCCCGGCCAGTTGTCGATGGCCAGGATGGCACCGACGATGAACGGGTCCTGCGGCGGGTAGACCGCCGCGATCAGGATGATCAGCGGGAGCCCCGGCAGGGTGATCATCACGTCGGTGAGCGTCATCAGTACCGTGTCGATCATCCCGCCCTTGTACCCGGAGACGAAGCCGAAGATGACCGCCACGCCGATCGAGAAGAGCACGCCGGCGAGCGCCATCTTCAACATCGCGGGCGTGGCGTGAATGATGGACGTGAGCATGTCACGCCCGGCGTAGTCGGCACCGAGCGGATACTCGGGGTAGATGAACGCTTCCGTGTAGGCCACCCGGTAGTTCAGCTCCGGCTGCTCGACGAGCATCGGGCCGACCGTCCCCATCAGGATGTACAGCAGGACGCCCAGTCCACCGATTCGCGCCCGCCAGTCGTTCCACGCGATGCGGAACGGCGTCGCGAAGTAGGTGTCGATGAGACGGCGGAGTCGCTCCTGGGGCGAGGTCGTCCGCCGACCGCCGTCGCCGTCGCCGCCGGTTCCGAAGATTTCCTGTTCGACGGTTCCCCCGTCAGTGCGCCGTTCGCTGTTGTCTGAGTTGCTCATCGTTAGTACGCCTCACGTTCGGCCGGGTCGCCGGCCCGGGGGTCGACGAATCCGTACGTCACGTCGGCCACGAACATCCCGATCACGGTCAGCCCCGTCAGCAGGATGAACGACCCCATGATCAGCGGGTAATCCTGCTGTTCGAAGGCCGTGAACAGGAGGTATCCGACCGCCCGGTAGTTGAAGATCTGTTCGAGGATGACGCTCGAACTGAACACGCCCGCGATGCCGATGACGATGCCCGTGTAGACGGGCAGGATCGTGTTGCGGGCGATGTAGCGCGTGAGAATGCGGTTCCGACCGACGCCGCGGATCTCCGCAGACCTGATGTAGTCGGCTCCGATGACCCTGACCCCGAGCGCTCGCATCCCGATAGCCCCGCCGGCGAAGCCGACGAGGAAGTTACTCAGGATGGGCATCGCCGCGTGTTCGACGATGCCGATCATGAACTCGGGGTTGAATCCCGCGTCGACGTTGGCCGGGTATCGACCGCCGGTCGGCAGGACCTCCCACTGGATGCCCAGCGTGACGAGCAGGAGGATCGCGACCACGTAGTAGGGAACGGAGTTGACGACCATGATGAAGACGGTCAGTCCCTTGTCGAGCTTGGTCCCCTCCTTGTAGGCCATCAGCGTACCGAAGAGGATCGTCATCGACAGCCCGCCGATGAACCCGTAGATGCTGATGAACATCGACCACGGCATCGCGTCGAACAGCAGATCGAAGACGGGGCGACCGAAGATGATCGACTCGCCGAAGTTTCCGGTCATGACTTCCGAGAGGTAGTTGAGGTAGCCGACGATCGGCCCCTGGCTCGTGTCTATCCCCGTCGCCGCCTCCGTGAGTCGACCGAGCGTCTCCGGATCGGGGGCGCGACCGTTCTGGGTCGCGCGCTGAATTATCCGCGTCCGCATCGCGTCGATCGGACCCCCCGGGATGAGCCGGTACAGGACGTACGTCAGGAACATCCCGGTGAAAAACGTCACGAAGGCCTGAGTCAACCGTTTGATATAGTAACGCACACCCATGCTTACACTGTAATGGTGAATGACTGCATATAATCTTTTACCTATAGCACGCCCGCGTGCCCGAGAATGGTGTACGCCGACCAGAGGGCGTACGCGACGAGCGGGACCGCGACGACCCGGTAGGCGTCCGAGACCTCGATCTCGCGGCTGTCAGCGACGGCGTAGGCCGCGATGTACCCAGACCAGACCAGGAAGACGAGGCCGATGGCGAGCGCTCCGAGCATGATCGGCTCCTCGTAGACCAGTCCGTAGAGGTGGCTCGCGGCCTCGCCGGCCTGTCCGCGTTTGACCTCGTCGACTATTTCCTCCGAGGGCGGGCTCTCGATTATCGTCTGCGTGACGATGACGGCGACCGCGCCGATCGACTTCACCAGGTTCGCGAAGAAGATCGGAACCAGCGTCCACGCGGTCGCTTTCGCGATCTGGAAGAGGCTCCCGTAATCGGAGTAGAGCCACGAGAGCGAGTAGTACCCGACCGTCACGAAGCCCCAGATGACGTACATGCCGATGACGCTCCGGATCGGATATACCTGGATCCGCAGCGCGCGTTCGCCCGAGATCTGGACCTGGTTTGCGCCCTGGTCCACCGCGGACGTGGCGAAGTGCGTCATGAACTCCTGACCGACGTAGAGCATTCCCGCCGCCCCGGTCAGCCCGATGATCAACAACACGATCACTTCGTTCCAGATGCGGTCAGTCGTCGCTTTCTCCTCGAAGAACCGCTCCGGGTCGAGGAGTAGCACTTTGAAGCGGTTCCACTTTCCACCCACGAACGCCCGTGGGTTTCTGACCGCGTTACTCACGCTCATGTCATCATTGTTCACGCAGAAGGTGGTATGTTCTTTTCGGTTACCCCGCCGAGACGGCTCTTCCAGTTCGACCGACACGGCTCTCGACGGTCTCGAGGTCGAACGGGCGTCGGCGAGAAGAGGATAGCCGCCGGTTCGGTTCAGACGGCGCGACGCGAGATCAGTTCGGGCCCTGGACCGTCGGGACCGGGATCTCGTCGAGGATCTCCTGGACGACGACGCGCTTGTCGACGTCGTTGACCTGCGCCTCGGCGGTCAGGACGAGACGGTGAGCGAGCGCGGGCTGGGCGATCGCCTTGACGTCGTCGGGAGTCACGTACTCGCGCCCGGCGATGACTGCCCGGGCTCGCGCGGCCTCGAAGAGGCGCTGGGTCCCGCGCGGGGAGATGCCGACGCGAACGCGGTGGTCGTCCTGCGTGGCCAGCGTGATCTGCGCGATGTACTCCAGCATGTCGTCGTCGACGATGACCGTCTCCGAGACGTTCTGGAGCTGTTTGACCTCGTCGCCCTGCAGAACCCGGCTCGCCGACGGCGCGGAGGTGTTCCGGTTCGACCGGCGACGCAGGAGTTCGAGCAGGCCGTCGGCTTCGGGGTAGCCGATGCTCGATTTGATCATGAACCGGTCGACCTGCGCCTCGGGCAGCGGGAAGGTCCCCTCCTGTTCGACGGGGTTCTGCGTCGCGATGACGAAGAAGGGGTCGGGGAGTTCGTGCGTCGTTCCCTCGACGGTGACCTGTCCCTCACCCATCGCTTCGAGGAGCGCGGCCTGGGTCTTCGGCGGCGCGCGGTTGATCTCGTCGGCCAGGATGATGTTCCCGAAGATCGGCCCCTTCTGGAACTCGAACTCGCCTTTCTGCTCGTTGAAGATGTAGGTCCCCGTCACGTCGTTCGGGAGCAGGTCGGGGGTGAACTGGATCCGCGAGAAGTCGAGCCCGAGCGCGTTCGCCATGCTGTTCGCAGTCAGGGTCTTCCCCGTCCCCGGAACGTCTTCGAGGAGCACGTGACCCGAGGCCATCAGTCCCACCATGACCGTCTCCATGAACGACCGCTCGACGATCACCGCCGACTCGATCTCTTCGATGACCTCTTCGATCCGCTCGCTCGCTTCGCTGACATTGAACTCTTGGACTCCCATGCTCACTTCAACGAAAATGGTTGCCTTAGAGGTGACGATCCAAACCGGGCGTCAGTTGACACGTCGCGGCGTCCAGCCCCGTCCCCTGTCGTCGTTCTCCCGATCTGGCGCCGTCGCTCGCGTCGACGGGAAACGGAAAACTGAGAACGCACTCGCCGCCGTTCAGGTCCGGAACGACCAGACCAGCAACAGCGCGGCGACCACGAGGAAGACCAGCGCGGCCGCGGGCTGGCCGTCCTCGGCGACGTAGAAGACGCCGTACGCCACGCCGGCGACCATCGCACCGACGACCGTGCTGGCGATCGCGTGGACGAACTCGCCCCGGCGCGTGAACGTGTCGGTCGAGAGTTGCCGGCCGACGCTCACTGCGTTCTGTCCGAGGTCGAGCGCGAGGATCGTCCCGATCATGCTGACCAGGAGCAGTTCGGGGGTGTTGCCCTCGATGCCACTGAAGAGCACACACAGGAAGATCATGAAGCTCCCGACGGTGACGACGCCGCGGTGGTCGAGGGCGAAGATCCCGATGGCCACGCCGCCGAGACCGAGGACGCCGAGCCCGAGTGCGACGACGGAGGCGAATCCGCTCGAGGCGACAGCGATGACGCCCGCGACGAGAGCGAGCCCGCCGCTGATGATCGACGCCGAGTGGTTCACCTCGACGCCGTGTCTGACGCTCATCTAGGCCCACCTCGTCTGGGCGCGTTCGATCTCGAGTGAGAGCCTGTCCTCGGGGTCCCAGTCGATGGCGCGGATGCCGCGCTCGCGCAGCTCGGCCAGCCGGAGTTCGCGCTCGATGTGGGCGAGGCGCTGGCCGACCGTCTTGTCGCTGGTCGTGTCCGGACTGACGATGGTGACCAGGTGGCCGGCCGAGTCGAGCCGTCGCGCCGTTTCGGAGGCGTAGTCGTCGGCCAGCGGCGTGAACAGGAACACCTGCGAGTTGCTCGGGAGCTGTCGTCTGACGTGGGTCATCGGGTCGATGTAGGTTCCTTCGATGTTGGATTTGCTCGGCGGGACCGCCGACAGCGCGGGGTGTTCGGCGAACAGTTCGCGCGCTCGCTCGAGGTGCGCGCTCCCCGCGCCGGGCGCGAGCCAGCACGGCACCGTGTCGAACGCCGCGACGCCGACGAGGTTGCCCGCGTCGTACAGCGAGCTGAACACGTCGGTCGCTGCGTGGACCGAGAGGTCCACCGCGTGCGGTTTGCCGGGCGATTCGGCCGAGTAGGCCCGCTCGCGCGTGTCGAACAGGAGCGTGATCTTCGCCGCCTTCTCCTGGCGGAAGTCGATGGTCGCGAACTCGCCCGTGCGGGCGAAGCGCTTCCAGTTGATGCGGTTCATCGGGTCGCCGTTGCGGTACTCGCGGACCGAGTGGAACTCCAGCCCGGAGCCGCCCACGGACGTCTCGACGTCACCGGCGTACTGCGTCGTCTGGGCTCGCACCGGCATCCCGGTCCGGGCACTCAACACCGGCTTGCAGACGAGGTTGTCCTCGGGCGTGACCAGCGACTCGCGCTCGACGCTCCCGCTGAAGTCACGCGCGAGGCAGAGGAGCGGCCAGGTGTGGTTACCCCGCTCCACCTCGACCGTGTACGAGAACGTGTCGGCCTCCCCGGCCCGGAGCGAGGTGTGCAGGCGCGGCGACCCCCGCGTGACGATGAACGGGTCTGGGACCACGTCGATCAGTCGGAGGTCCGGCAGGATCGACGGGCCCGCGTTCCGGACGGTGACGGTGACCTGCACCTCGTCGCCGGGGTCGGGCGCGTCGTCGCTGAACTCGCGCTCGACTTCGATGTCCTCGGTCGGTGGGGTCGCCGTCGCGCGAGCGTACGCGGCGTATCCGACCGCGACGCTCCCCGCCAGGACGAGTCCGGGCTGACTGACGAACACGCCGAGCCCGAGGGCGAGCAGCGCGAACGCCGTCACGCCGATCCAGCGATTGGTCTCGTGGGTGTCGAGGTCGACGAACGGCTCGTCGACGTCGAACCTGTCGATAGAGGAGG
>Ga0207813_100537_pt1 | contig 19943 bp, 15 predicted proteins | sample A23E3SouthBayCA_2_FD_187730 | JGI IMG/M metagenome (GOLD analysis project Ga0207813, IMG submission 187730) | Aerobic enrichment media microbial communities from Eden Landing Ponds, California, USA - A23 E3 (4) (SPAdes) | ecosystem: Environmental > Aquatic > Marine > Unclassified | place... | reverse complement strand
CCCGCCGCTCCCGGCCGATTCGGTCGTCCTGATCGCCGGGAGCGACCGCCGCGGGACGGCCTACGGCGCGTACGAACTCTCGGAGGCGGTGGGCGTCTCACCGTGGTACTGGTGGGCGGACGTGCCTCCGGAGCGCCGCGAGACTGTCGCCGTCGAGTCGGGCGCCTACGAGGTGGGGCCACCCTCCGTCACGTACCGCGGTGTCTTCCTCAACGACGAGGACTTCGGCCTGCGGCCGTGGGCAACGGAGACCCACGCGCCGGAGGACAGCGACCGTCCGGGGATCGGGCCGACGACCTACGAGCGTCTCTTCGAGTTGCTCCTCAGACTGAAGGCCAACACCATCTGGCCCGCGATGCACCCCGACACGAAGGCGTTCTACCGCTACCCCGAACACGCCGACCTCGCGGATCGGTACGCCATCGTCGTCGGCACCTCACACTGCGAGCCGATGCACCGCAACAACGTCGACGAGTGGGAAGCCCCCCACGAGGAGTGGGACTACGGGACCAACGCCGAGCGTGTCCGCGAGTACTGGCGCGAGCGCGTCGCCGACGTTGCCGACTACGAGAACGTCTTCACCGTCGGGATGCGGGGCATCCACGACTCGGGGATGCCCGGCGGCGACACCCGCGAGGAGACGATCGAACTGCTCCAGCAGGTGCTCGACGACCAGCGCGACATCCTCGACGAGACACACGACTGCCCGCCCGCGGAGATTCCGCAGGTGTTCTGTCCGTACAAGGAGGTGCTGGACCTCTACCGCGGCGGTCTGGACGTCCCCGACGACGTCTGCGTGATGTGGCCCGACGACAGCCACGGCTACATCCGGCAGCTCCCGACCGCCGACGAGCGCGACCGCGAGGGGGGCGGCGGGATCTACTACCACCTCTCGTACTGGGGGCGACCGCACGATTTCCAGTGGCTGTCGAGCGTCCCGCCGGGCGTCGTCCGTCACGAGATGACGAAGGCTTACGAGGCGGGCGCCGGTGATTACTGGGTCGTCAACGTCGGCGACGTGAAACCCGCCGAGAAGGAGATGGAGTACTTCCTGGATCTGGCGTGGGACGCCGAGGGGATCGGATCGCAGTCGACCGAGTCGTGGCTCGGGGCGTGGGCGACCCGCGAGTTCGGCGCCGACCACGCGGGGGAGATCGCCGACATCCTCGGGACGTACTACCGCCTCGCGCAGTCGCGCAAGCCCGAGCACATGGGCTGGTCGACGGTCTACCCGGACACGCCGCCGGGCGAACCCGGCTACAGCACGACCTGCGAGGGGGACGAAGCCCGGCGGCGCGTCGAGGCGTTCGAGGACCTCGTCGTCCGGACCGAGGCCGTCGCCGAGCGACTCGACGACGACCAGCGGGACGCGTTCGCACAACTCGTCGGCTACCCGGTCCGCGCGGCGGCGGCGATGTCAGAGAAGTACCTCGCCGCCGCCCGGAGTCGCCGCTACGCCGGACAGGGCCGAACGAGCGCCGACGCGCACGCCGAACGCGCACAGGCCGCCCACGAGCGCATCGCCGGATCGACCCGCCGCTACAACGAGGACCTCGCCGACGGGAAGTGGGACGGGATGATGGACCACCGGCCGCGTGACCTGCCGGTGTTCGACGAACCGAGTGTGGCGTCGGTCGAACCGCAGGCGGGCGCCGCGCTCGGCGTCGCCGTCGAGGGACGCGAGACGCCGGTCAGTGGCGACGAGACCGCGGCCGCGTTACCGGTGTTCCATCCCCGCGTCGGCCGCGAGCGGTTCGTCGACGTGTTCGCCCGCGGCACCGACGCCGTCGAGTGGACGGTCACGACGACGGCCGACTGGCTCTCGGTCGCTCCTGCGTCGGGCACGACCGAACCGGTCGACGGCGACCGGCGAATCTCCGTCACCGTCGACTGGGACGCCGTACCCGAACCGGCGTCCGACGCGCACTCGGGCGCGGCGGGCGACGCATCCAGCGGGCCCGTGACTGTCTCGGCCGACATCGTGATCGAGGGCGCGGGCACCCGGCGGACGATCGGCGCGCGGGCCGTCGTCCCCGGGACCACCCCGACGGGCGATTTCGCCGAGGTCGACGGCGCGCTGGCGATGGAGGCCGAGCAGTACAGCCGGGCGACCGACGGTGACCGGGCGGCGTGGCGGACCTGCGACGCCCCGGGGCGCGTCTCGGGCGAGACGATGCGCGTGGCGCCGCGGGTGTTCGAGAGCTACGACGCGGACGGTGACGCCCCCGAACTGGCGTTCGACCTCGCCGTCGAGACGGGCGGCACGGCGACCGTCGCGGTCCACTGTCTGCCGACGCAGGCGCTCAACGACGAACGGGATCTGCGCTACGGCGTGGCGGTCGACGGCGAGGAGCGGACGGTCGTCTCGATCGATCCCGAGGGCGGCGAACACGACCCGGAGTGGCAGCAGAACGTCCTGCGCGGCGCCGCTATCGGGCGGTCGACACACCGGATCGAACCCGGCGAACGGACGCTCCGTCTGACGGCGCTGGATCCCGGTCTCGTCGTCGATCGGATCGTCGTCACGACCGACGACGGGCGCGATTCGTATCTCGGCCCGCGCACGACGGCGGTCGACGACTGATCGGGTCGGCGACCGCGGGACGGTCAGGACTCGATTTTTTACCGCTGGCGGCCGAACGGATGGACGTGACGACCTTCCAGGGGGACGGTCCGACCCGGTACGAGACGTTCGTCGAGGACGGGACCGTCTACGTCGGGTCGCCCGACGGCCCCCTCGAAGTCGGGTCTGTCGACGCCGCGGTCGACGCCGTCGGCGGCCCCTCGTGGACGATCCGCTACAGCGACGCCGAGAAAGCGCGCCACCCCGAGATGGACACCGCCGACGAGGGCCTGACCGTCGACGTGGTCGACATGATGCACACGATGACCTTCAGCGAACGGTTCGTCGAGACGATGGCCGCTCACCCGACCGAGACGCTGGAGAACGACGACCTCTCGCCGCGTCTGGGGCTGTTCGTCGGTAAACTCCTGGAGAACCTGGAGAACGGCGTGGACTGACCGGGAGTATCCGATCGGAAGATCGGGTGCGGTCGAGACTCCGGCGTCAGTAGGCGGTGAGGTCCTCCCCGCAAGACGGACAGAAGTTCGGCTGTCGGTCGAGCTGTTCGAGGGCCTCCCCACAGGAGGGACAGTACGCGAGTACGGGCTCGTCTTCGGCCTCGCCGTCTGTCGTGTCGACCTCGGCCCTCTCGTCGGCGGTGAGGTCCGCGTCCGCGGCCGACTCCTCGACTGTCCTGTCAGAGGCGGCACCATCGGTGGTTCCGTCGTCCTGTTCGGTGACCGGTGCCGCCGAGTCGTCCTCCCGCGCCAGCTCTGCTGTGTGGGGAGGCTCGTCCGTCTGGTCTCGTTCGTCCGACTCGGTTGGATCTTCCCCGGTGGCTTGGTCGGCCGTCTCGTCCGTCATGTCCGCGTCGTTCGCAGTTGCTGAAGCGTCGGGAGTCGAGCGCCCCGCGACCGACGAGTCGACGTTCTCGATCCGCTCGGAGACGTACTCGCCACCGTCTTCGATGTGTTTCGCCTGGCCGCCGCCGTCGAAGAAACTGATCCGGCGTCCGTCCACGTGTTCGACAGTCAGTCGACCCTTGGTCCACCCCCAGTTGGCTTCGGCGCCGACCAGCGTCGAGTAGGGGAACGAGACGACCGTGTCAGTCCCGTCCGTGTTACCGCCGACGAACAGGATCCGCCGGTCTGTGACGAGCAGGTACCGGCCGCCCGAGTGGCCGTACCCGACGTTGTACGGCGTCTTCTTGTCGTCCCACTCCGGGTGGGTGAACCGGAGCCCCTTGACGACGTTCTGGAAGTAGTAGTGTGGTTGCTCGCCCGGCCCGAGATGCTCCCGGAGTGGGGTATTCGTGTCGCTGTCGGTCAGGTGCTCGGCCGTGAGATTGCCACGAGCGGTCGCGGCTATCTCCTCGGCCGAGCGGTCGTCCTCACCGTCGTGGTCCCACTCGGGCGGACCGGAGCCGTCGGTTCCGTCCCCCGCGGACGCGTCGGGCGCTGCTGCGGTGTCGTCTCCGGGTGTCGGACTCCCATCGATCTCGGATTCGACTTCGAGGCCCTCCACGTCGGCTTTGATCCGCGCCGCCAGGGCCGTTCCGATGCCGGGGACGGACGCGAGATCGGACTGTGAGGCTCGCGCGATGTCCGCCCGCGTCTCGTAGCCGGACTCGCGGAGGCTCTCCGCGTGCCCGGAACCGACACCGCTGATCTCCGCAAGCTCTCGGGTCCCGTCGGCGCTCTCCGCACCCACCGCCGGATCGGTTGGTTCGTCTCGCCCGTCGACGTCGCCGCTCCCGTCCGTGTCGCCGCGATCGGTGGCCGCCGAGTCGACGCGTCGGCGGACGTATCCACCGGCGTCCTCGACGTGATCGGCGCCCTTGACGCCGTAGAAACTGATGCGACGGCCGTCCGCGTGTTCGACGGTGAGTCGCGCCTTCGTCCATCCGCGATTCGCTTCGACGCCGACGAGTTCGTCGTACGGCATCGACACCACGTCGTCGGAGCCGTCTTCGTTGCCGCCGACGAACAGGACCCGCTCGTCGGTCACGAGCAGGTGGCGGTCGCCCGAGTGACTGTAGGGCACGTTGTACGGCGTCTCCGCCTCGCCGGTGTCGGGGTCTTCGATCTTCAGTCCCTTGTTCACGTTGCTGGCGTAGTAGTGGGGCTGTTCGTCCGCCCCGAGGTGGTCGTACAGCGGGGTGTTCGAGTCGCTCTCGGTCAGGCGATCGGCCGTGACGTTCCCGTCGGCCCGCCGCTCCAGTTCGGTCGCCGAGGGACGCCCCGCGCTCTCGGCCGCACCGTCGTCGTCGGTCCCGGTTTCGGTGCCGTCGAACACCTCCGTGATGGCTTCGCCAGCGTCGTTCGAGCCGCCGGAGTCGGTTTCCTCGGCGCCGGACTCCGGTTTGGTCCCGGAGTCGTACCCGCCAGCGGCGGCTTTGATCCGCGCGGCGAGCGCATCTCCGACACCCGGGGCGGACGCGAGATCCGACTGTGCGGCGTTCGCGACCTGTTCGACCGTCCGGAACCCGGCCGCGCGGAGCGCGTCGGCCGTCGGCCGGTCGACGCCGTCGAGGGCGACGAGCTCGGAGAACGGACTCACGACCCCGTCACGCCGCGGGAGGACATCGACATCCCCGATATCGGCTGTCGCCTCGGCGAACGCCCGCGCGAAGGCGTATATCCCGTCGGGTCGGCCCCCGGGGTCGGGATCGAGCGCCTGCACGATTGGGTCGTCGATGGTCGACGGGAGCGCGTCGTCGACCGCGCTCGGCGGCGTCAGGTCGCCCGCGAGGATCGCGTCGCGATCGGCCTCGTACGGCGGTCGCCCGGTGAGCGCGAAATACGCCAGCGCGCCGAGTCCGTACACGTCGGTCTGTTCGGTGGTGGCTGTCCGGTCCGTGTCGAGTTGTTCCGGGGCAGTGTACCCGGTCACGTACGATCCGTCGGCGTGAGTCGCGACGGTCCGTGTGAGACCCCAGTCGTCCACGGTGACGGATCCGTCGGTCCAGACGGCCACCGTCCGCGGGGTGATGTTCCCGTGGTCGATGTTGTACAGCGCGGCGTTCCGGAGCGCCTCGGCCACGTCGGCGACGACGCCACAGGCCGTTTCGACGGTCATCCGCGGACGGGCAGCGGCGAAGGTGTGTGGTTGATCCGCGACGAGCAGCCACGGTCGTGGCTCCCCGTCGGCCTCCAGAAGCGTCGCGATGTTGGGATGGGTGGCTGTCTGTCCCCACATCCGGGCGCGGCGCTGGATCGCCTCGGCGAGCGCCCCGTCCGGATCGGGGACAGTATCGGCGACGGTCCGCAACTGGACGACTCGGTCCTCGCCGTCGTCGTCGAGCAGACCGCGGTAGACCACGAGGTACGGCCCGGACTCGACCTCGACGAGATCTGAGAGCCCGTCGACCGCGTCCTCGAACTGTGCGAGTCCTGCCATACCACCACCGTCTCTCGTAGTCGATTATCAAACTGCGTGTTCGCCACCGCCCCCGTTCGGTCAGTCGAACTCCCAGATGCTTCGCTGTCCGTCCTCGTCGTCGCACCTCGTCTCGCCGTCGCCCTCGTCTGTGCGCTCCCGTTCGGTCCCGCCGTTGTGACTGTCTCCCTCACCGCCCTCAGATTCCGTTACGGCTCCGCTGGACGATTCGTCGTCCGCCTCCCCGTCGACGAACTGGTCCAGTCCCGTTCCCCGGGCGTCCGGACTCGCGGGTGTGTCGACCGTCTCGGCCTCAGAGGTCGATCCCACCGTCTCTGCAGAATCGAACCCCGTCAGACTCGCCTGCTCGCCCTCGGTAAACGAGAGGTTCGAGACGCGAACACCCAGTTTCCGCACCTCGTCGTCGCGAAACTCCCCGAGCAGGTCAAGCGCCGTCTCGGCCACGAGGTCGGCGTCCTGTACTGGCCCCGGTAGCGACTCGGCGCGCGTGTTCACGTCGAACGGCGGGGTGACGACCTTGATCCCGATGGTCCGGTAGAGCGCGTCCTCGCGGTCGGCGCGCTCTGCGACGTCCGCGGCCAGCGCGCGGACGCGGTCGCGCTTGCGCTCGGGATCGGCGGTCGCCTCGGTGAACGCCGACTCCCGCGAGAGGCTCTTTGGCTGGCCGACGGGCGTCACATCGCGGTCGTCCTCGCCGCGGGCGAACCGCCTGATCTCCAGGCCGCGCTCGCCGAACTGCTCGCGGAGCGCGTCGGGGTCGGCCGCTGCGAGATCTCCCGCCGTCTCGACGCCCATCACCCGGAGTTCGCGGGCGGTCACCGGACCGACGTTGTGGATCTCCTCGACCGGGAGATCGGCGAGAAAGGACCGCACCTCGCCGGGTTCGACGACGACCAGGCCGTCGGGCTTGTCGTGGTCGCTGGTGATCTTGGCGGCGCTCATCGTCGGCGCGACGCCGACGCTCGCGACCACGCCGACCGAGTCGCGGATCTCTCGTCTGATCGCGCGGGCGTACTCGGTCGGCGTCAGCGAGTCCTCTGCGGTCGCGTCGACAGGGTCGGCGTCGGGCCACGCGACGCGGTCGCTGGCGTCGAGGTACGCCTCGTCGATGCTCACCTCCCGGACCACGTCGGCCCGGTCGCGGAGGATCGACTTGACGTCGGCCGCCACGTCCTCGTAGTAGTCGAGGTCGACGGGGCGGTAGAAGCCAGCCTCGTCGACGTCGAGGTCGGGGTCGGTCGCGGCATCGATTTTCCGTGGGAGTGATTCCAGTGCCGCAGAGATGGCCATGGCACTCTCGACGCCGAACTCGCGGGCCTCGTAGCTCGCGGTGGCGACGGCACCGTGGGTCTCGCCGGGTTCGTACCCCATCCCGACGACGAGCGGTTCCCCCCGCAGGGCGGGCTCACGCAATCGCTCGCAGGCGGCGTAGAAACAGTCCATGTCGACGTGACAGATCACGCGCTCGCGCCGGTCGTCTCCGGCGTCGAACCCGTCGAAACTCACGACCGCTCGCCTCCGACGACGGTCTGGCGGCGACAGAGGTGACGACGCTCTCGCGGCATCGCCCTCTCGGTCGCGTCGCACCGACGGCCCTCGGACCGTCGATCAGTGTCTCCGGTCCCGCCTAGCACTACCAGAGAGTCTGGGCGTCGAAACGCAAGAGTGTCGCGGTCGGGCGCGTCGCGAGCGAGTTCGACGTAACTCGGGGTCGATCGACGCCTCCGTCCGGCGGCTGTGATACGGTTTATTGTAGCGATGTACCGGGACGTGCCAACCCCGGGGTTGGCGCTATCCGGAAATGGTCTACAATAATCCGTATGAATCGTCGCTGGCACGACGGGTCCAGATACGCCGGGGAAGCCAGGTGTTTCACCGCCGGAGCCGTCGACGCGGCGGAGACGCCCTTTTCGTGTCTTTGCTGTCGCCGTCCTCTCTCGAACTGCGTTTGCTGCGGGTACTGCTCGCGGCGAAAAGATGGGTCGAAAACCTCGAACCGCGGCGGGCGTGGCCAGGGACCCACCGCGGGTGCGCGCTGTTTCGAGGACGGTGCCAATGTGCCGGGTGTTCACGACGGTCGTTCCCGTCGGGAGCCCCGTACGGCTCCATGTGTATGTTACACATACACGCACTTAACCGTTGTGCCGAAGCGGTTCGGTACCGGCCGGGCACCGACTTCGTCACTCCTCGGTGGGGTCGAGGACCTCGTAGCCGATGTTGTTCTCGCGGAGGCGGTCGGTGTGGGCCGAGAGTTCGGTCGTGACCGCGAGCAGGAGCACGTCCAGGCCCTTCGTCGCGGCCTCCCGGACCGCCGCGGGCGTCGCGAAGCGCACGTCGGGATCCAGATCCGCGGCCGTCGCGAGAGCGAACCCTTCGGTTCCAGCGACGGCGACGAGGTCGTACTCCGGCGCGACGTCGGCGATCCGCGCGGCGTCGACGGTCTCGCTCCCGCCGTTCTGGACGCGGGGGACGGAGACGGCGGTGACTGTCCCGAGGTCGTAGTCGACGACGCCCTCGAAGTTCGTCACGCCCACGTCCTGTCCCGCCGTCGCATCGGTCACGGCGACGGCCGTCGCGTCCCCGGTATCGCCGGGTGTCGCCCGGAGATAGCCGTCGCGCATCGTGATCGAGACGGTATCGCCCTCTCGGACGTCCGTCGTCGCGACGACCGTCTCGACTTCGACCTCGCCGATCACGTCCTCGGAGACGTGCTGCACGAACCCGCGCAGTTCGTCGGTCTGGGAGATGAGCCAGTCGACGCCCTCCTTGGTCACCTCGTAGCGACCGCGGCCCTGCTTGTCGACGTGACCCTGCTGGACGAGGTCCTGGAGGTAGTCGCTGACGGCCTGTGCGGTCACACCGATCGCGTCGGCGACCTCCTGCTGACTGACCGCTGGCTGACGCTCCGCAATCTCGACGAGGATCTGATACCGCGTCGCGTCGCGCTTGCTCCGGAGGACATCTGACCCGCCCGACCGGTCCGTGCCGTCTGTCATTACCACTCGTAGGGCCACCGAAGACAAGTATTTTTGCGTTACCTCGCCCTGGATTGCTTTTCTACGCGTTTTCACCCACTAGAGAGAATTCTTAGTTGTGTTTATACAAATTTAGTTGTTTTTCGGACTACGGCTTTTGTTCCATCCGATAGCGACGACGGAACATCCACACGGCGCCGAATGCCCCCGGTACGATCGCTCTCGGGGGAGTGGGAACAGGGATCAATCGCGCGGCTCGGGATACGAGCGGTCCCAGATCAGCCTGAGGAGGATCGCACCGATCGGAAGCCCGAACACGCCGTAGAAGAGCACTCTGAAGAGCAGTCCCCCGAGCGCGACAGACGGATCCAGCGCGAGGACCACGAGCGCACCGGCGACTCCACACAGCGTGACGATCACGACGGCGGCCGGGAGACGACCCAGGGGTTCGAGGTCGGTCGTCCGTACCGGGAGGTCGAACGCCGCCACGAGCGCGTCGGGATCGGCCACCGGACCGAGCGATCGCTCTCGACTGCCGTCGTCGACTCCCGTCGTGACGGCGACGGTCCGCGTCCCGAGGAGTCTATCGGCGAGTCGGTCCTGCCGGACCCGGACGTCTCGGAGGACGTCGATCGAGGTCTCCCACTGCGGTTCGTCCACCAGCGTATCGACGGCGACGAGTCGGTCGCCGTATCGTCGGTACTCGATCGGTCCGTACTGCAGGTAGAACTCCAGTACCTCCGCGACCAGGAGGGTCACGTACAGCACCGCCACGAGGAGCGACGATCCGATCGCGAGCAGCGGTGACACCACGCCCTCGAGTCCGGTCAGTGTGAGGAGCATCACGATCAGGAACGGTATCGCGAGGAAGGGGGCGTTACGACTGAGCACGTACAGGAGACCCGTGACGACGGCGGCGCGGTCGTCGGTCCCGACGCGGGCATCGGGGTCGGCGTCGGGGACAGACACTGGGTCACGCGCGTCTCCTTCGTCTGCGTCCGGTCCGGAGAGCCACGCCGTCAGCCGTCCGCCACCGTCCCTGTCGGCCCGGTAGCCCGACCACTCGACGAGGAGTTTGCCAGCGACGAGTACGACGAAGACCCCACCAGGTCCGAAGGCGACGATGAAGGGCATCCCGACGAGGACCGCTGTGAGGAAAAACGCCCGTCTGGCTGGCGTCTCCACCACCGAGTACGGGGACGCGTCCGCGTACTCGCTGCCGAGGAAGTAGTCACGCCACGTCTCGACCGACTGACCGACGACGAGAGCGGCCAGACTGGGGTAGACGCCGGGGGCTGACAGCACGCCTGTGACGTCGAGGACGTTCGAGAGGACGACTCCGAACACGAGCACGAACTGGACCGCTGCGACGGCGGTCCGCGAGGCAAACGGGAGAGCCCGCGGGTACACCGGCGGTAGCCACGAGGCGACCCGCACACTGCCGCGTTTCTCCGCCAGGTCGCTCGAGACGTCGAGTACCGACGACTCCGCGTCCGTGTCGGTCCGCGGTGGTCGCTGTGCGAACAGCACTCTCGCCGCCGCCATCGGGAACGAGAACAGCAGTTCCAGCGTGTAGAGTGTCACGAGCGTTGCGGGATCCCACTGCAACCGGACGACGCCGACGAGCGGTACCAGGTTCGCGAGGAGGACCGGGACGAACCCACCGATCACGGACGGACGATCGAGGCGGGCGCTGGAGGGCATCATCCGCCCGTTCCGGACCAGGTCTCAATAAGCGCGACGAACGCACTGTCGGGGGTTTCCGCGGAACCATCCTTGAAGTGGCGTTCGGTCCAACGGACGCCCATGGATCGACGACCACTCGGAACGACAGGCTACGACGTGACGGAGGTCGGACTCGGCACCTGGAACATCGGTGCCGAATGGGGCGACGTCTCCGACGAGGAGGGCCGCGACGCCGTTCGGGCGGCCCTCGACGCCGGGATCGACTTCATCGACACCGCCGACGTCTACGGCGACGGCCGGAGCGAGAAACACATCGCGTACGTCCTCGACGAGCGCGACGCCCGCGACGACGTGATCGTCGCGACGAAGGCGGGCCGTCGCCTCGATCCCCACGACCCCGAGCGGTACACCTACGAGAACCTGGATCGGTTCACCGAGCGGAGCCGCGAGTACCTCGGGACGGACACGCTGGATCTTGTACAACTGCACACGCCGCCGACCGAGGTGTTCTATCAGCCCGAGACCTTCGACGCGCTCGCGGATCTCAAATCGGAGGGGAAGATCGACCACTACGGCGTCAGCGTCGAGACGGCCGAGGAGGGGCTGAAAGCCATCGAGTACCCCGGCGTCGAGACGGTCCAGATCATCTTCAACCCCTTCCGTCAGCGCCCGGCCGACCTGTTCTTCGAGGAGGCCGCGCGCCGCGACGTGGGCGTCATCGTCCGCGTCCCGCTCGCGTCGGGCCTGCTGACCGGCAACCTCTCGCGCGATCAGGAGTTCCCCGAGAACGACCACCGCAATTTCAATCGCGAGGGCGAGGCGTTCGACCGCGGCGAGACGTTCGCCGGACTCCCCTACGAGCAGGGGTTAGACGCCGTCGACGCCGTCCGCCCGCACGTCCCCGACGAGATGACGATGGCGCAGTTCACCCTCCGGTGGATCCTCGACTTCGACGCCGTCTCGACGGTCATCCCCGGATCGACCTCCCCCGAACACGTCCGCCAGAACGTCGAGGCCGCCGACTTCGACCCGCTCTCGCATCAGGCCCACGGCGCACTCCGGGACGTCTACGAGGAGTACGTCTACGACGCCGTCCACCACCGCTGGTGACAGTCCCACCGGTGAACGAGTTCCGGCGGCCCGAACGCTCATACGTCACGCGCCGTTCCCACTGATATGACCGCTCGGGCCACCGTGTTTCTCGTCGCGGTGCTCGCGCTGCTCGCCGGGTGTACAGGCTTCGGGCCCGCGCCTGACGCCACCGGGACACTCACTCCCGAGAACACTGCGAGCAACGCCACCGATGGTGGCGGCGTGGCCACGCCGACCGACGCCGACACGCCGACCGCGATCCCGAACGGTTCGACTGCGCTCGTCGACTGGAACGGGTCGTCGTGGGCGACGCTCACCGAGCCGGTGACCGTCGTCGAGGTCGTCGACGGCGACACGATCGACGTGGAGTACGCCAACGGGACCGTCGAGACGGTGCGACTGCTGGGCGTCGACACGCCGGAGGTCAGCGGCGACGTCTCCCCCGAGGAGTTCGAGGGCGTCCCCGATACGGACGCGGGCGCGGCCTGCCTGCGCCGTGTCGCCGAGGACGCCTCGGCGTTCGCCGAGTCCCGCCTCGCGGGCGAACAGGTCCGTCTCGCCTTCGACGCCCGGGCCGACAGACGCGGCGGGTTCGGTCGACTGCTCGCGTACGTCGTCCACGACGGCGTCGACTTCAACTACCGACTCCTCGCCGACGGCCACGCCCGGGTCTACGACTCGACGTTCTCCAGGTCGGACGCCTACTACGCCGCCGAGCGCGAGTCCCAGAGTGTTCGCCGGGGCGTCTGGAGCTGTCGGGATCCGACCGCGACGGGCGCGGGGGACGGCGGAGTGACTGCGGACAGCGCGACCGGGACCGCCGCCGCCAACGCCACGCTCGTCGTCGACCGGATCCATGCGGACGCCCAGGGCAACGACAACGAGAACCTCAACGACGAGTACGTCGTCTTCCGGAACGCCGGGACCGAGACGCTCACGCTCGGCAGCTGGGCGATCAGCGACGCGGCCGACCACCGGTACACGTTCCCCGACGGGTTCGCGCTCGCGCCCGGCGAGACGGTGACGCTCCACACCGGGAGCGGGACGGACACCGGGACGGACCTGTACTGGGGACGGTCGGGCGCAGTCTGGAACAACGGCGGCGATACGGTGACCGTCACCGGCGCCGACGGCCGCGTGGTCGTGGAGCGGTCATACGGGTGATCGCCAGTCGGGGGGAACGGGGACTCCCCCGTCTGCCAAAACCGCTTTGCCCCGCGACCCCGACCCCCCGGTATGCGCGCAGTCGTCCTGGAGGAGTACGGGGAACCGCTGGCCGTCGCGGACCGACCGAAACCGGGCCCGGACCCGGACGGCGTCGTCGTCGAGACGCTGGCCTGTGGCATCTGCCGGAGCGACTGGCACGCCTGGCAGGGCCACGGCGAGTGGGTCGACGATCGGGTGCCGCGCGGACAGATCCTCGGGCACGAACCCGTCGGGCGCGTCCGCGAGGCAGGCGAGCGCGTCGACTCCGTGGCGGTCGGCGATCGGATCGTCGCGCCGTTCAACCTCGCCGACGGCACCTGCCCGGCGTGTCGGCGCGGCCGGACCAACTACTGCGAGGGCGCGACCGCCCTGGGATTCGGCCCGGACGCGCCCGGTGCCTTCGCCGAGTACTTTCACGTCCCGCGGGCCGACGTCAACGCCGTCGCGCTCCCCGAGTCGGTGTCGTCGGTCGCCGCCGCGAGCCTCGGCTGTCGGTTCGTCACCGCGTTCGAGGCACTGGACGCCGTCGCGGACGTCGGGGCGGGCGAGACCGTCGTGATCGTCGGCTGTGGCGGCGTCGGCCTCTCTGCGGTCCAGGTCGCCGACGCGCTCGGCGGGACGGCGGTCGCCGTCGACGTCCGCGAGCGACCCCTGGAGATGGCCGCGGAGATGGGCGCCGCCGAGACCGTGAACGCGAGCGAGGTCGAGGACGTACCCGGCCGGATCGAGGCGATGACCGGCGGCGCAGACGTGTCGATGGACGCGCTCGGATCGGCGGAGACCTGCCGGACCGCTATCGACTCGCTGTCCGGTGACGGCGTCCACGTCCAGGTCGGCCTCACCGGCGACGCTGATCGCGGCGAGATACCGGTCCCGATGGACACGGTCGTCCAGGACGGCCTCTCGATCCGCGGCTCCCGGGGGATGCCTCCCGCGCGGTACGACGACCTCTTCGAACTGATCGAACGCGGCCGCGTCGACCCCGAGGCGCTGGTGACCGACACCGTCTCGCTGGACGACGTTCCCGACCGCCTGGCGGCGATGAGCGACTTCGGCGTCCTCGGGGTGGAGGTCGTCACCGAGTTCTGATGATCTACAATAATCCGTATGAAACGGGACGCGCCGAAACCGTCGCCGCCTCCGAAACTGGACGCACGTCGACACCGGACCGTTCGGACGAACGTCTAAAGTGACACGGGCCGATTGATCCGTCGATGGCACACGTCGAGCGACTCCGCGTCTATCCGGTGAAAGGACTCGACGGGATCGACCGCGACAGCGCGCGGGTCCTCCCGGGCGGGACGCTGGCACACGACCGCGAGTTCGCCCTCTTCGACGCGGACGGCGACGTCCTCAACGGGAAGCGGACGGACGCGGTCCACGACCTCTCGACGGCCTACGACCCGTCGACCGGGGCCCTCTCGGTGGAGACGCCCGGCGGTGAGACCCGTCGGTTCGACCTCGACGCGGAGCGCGAGCGCGCCGCGTCGTGGTTCGGCGACTTCTTCGGGGCGGACCTGACGCTGGAACGGGACACGGAACTGGGACACGTCGACCGCCGCGAGATGGGGCCGTCGGTGATCAGCACCGCGACGCTGGAGGCCGTCGCGGACTGGTTCGACGACGTGACCGTCGAGGGTGCGCGCCAGCGCCTCCGCGCGAACGTCGAAGTCGGCGGGGTCCCCGCGTTCTGGGAGGACCGGTTCGTCGGACCGGACGCTCCCGCGTTCTCGGTCGACGGCACCACCTTCGAGGGTGTCACCCCCTGCGGGCGATGTGTGGTCCCACAGCGCGACCCCGAGACGGGCGATCCGACACCGGAGTTCCGCGAGCGGTTCGTCCAGCGTCGCCGCGAGACGTTCCCGGAGTGGGCCGACGAGTCGGCGTTCGATCACTACTACACGCTCATGCTGATCGCGAGCGTCCCCGAGACCGACCGCGGGTCGACCGTCGGCGTCGGTGACCCCGTCGAGGTCGCCGACCCGGCGGACGATGGTGTCTCCGGTCCCCGGGTTTGAAGAGCGGTGCCGTTCATTCGCTGATGATGACCGGTAGTGACGACGGCGATTCGAGCGGGATCTTCGATCGACCGATTTCGACGCTCGCCGACGGCGGGACGGCCCTGGGTGATTTCAGACGGGCGCTCACCTACCCGGCGACGATGTCGACCGGGACCGCGATCAAGGGAAGTCTCCTGTTCTTCTCGACGCTGTTCGTACTCCCGATCCCGTTGCTGTACGGCTACGTGCTCCGGGTCGCCGAGGCGATCCGGAACGACGAACCCGCGCCCGAGTTCGACGACATAGGGCGCGATTATCTCCGGGGCCTCGGACTCGGTGTCGTCGCGACCGCCCTGCTGTTCGGACCGGTGTTCGCGCTCGCCTTCGTCCTCGCGTTACTCGGCCAGACGAACAACGAGGCGGCGAGCGAGGCGGTCGCGCCCTTCATAGTGCTGTGGTGGGCCTACGCCGTCCCGTGGGCGGTCGGCGTCTACGGGGTCGGATCCTGGCGGAGTTTCCTCGACGACACCGCGTGGCGCTGGGCCGTCTCGGTGAACTACCTGGTGACGTATCTCCTCGTGGCGGCGGTCCTGATCGTCGGCTATTTCGTGTTCGCCGTCAGCGTCATCACCATAATCGGATGGACCTTCGTCGGGTTCGTTATCACCGTCCTCCTCGGCGCCATCGTCGGCCAGCGCTACGGGACGTATCTGGACGCACGGGGTATCACCGTCGAGGAACGCTCCGCCGACGAGTCGGAACAGTCGACGACGGCCGCGGCCGCCGGGACCGCGACGGGTGCGAACGTATCGGACGGCGGCGCGACGGACGAGACAGGCACCGACGCGACGGGAGGCACCGACGCGACCGACACCGGGACCGCCTCGGCCAGCGCGGGCGGGCGCGGCGGCGCGGCCGACGACCCGGAACGCGAGGACTACGAGCGGCTCCGCGAGCGGGCGCGTCGCGTCGAGCGCCGCGGTCCGATCGAACGACTGGAAGCGGGCGACGGCGGTCGGATCGGGTACCTGTCGGTGGCCGACGACTACGACGGGGCGGAGACGGCGGACGCCTTCGGACGCACGGTCGAGCAGTGGAACGGGATCAGTCACAACCCCAGTGTTGCGACGGTGTTCGGAACCGGCGAGGAGCCGACGCCGTGGGTCGCCTTCGACCCGCTGGACGGGCCGCTGACCGCCGTCGGCGGCGACCTCTCCGGGCCGGAAGTCGTCGCGGTCACTGAGTCCGTCGCAGACGCCATCTCGACCGGGCGGATGTACAACATCGCCCACCGCGAGATCAGCCCCCACTGTGTCTACGTCGAACGCGGGGGCGGTACCGCGGCGGCGAGCCAGCGGATATCCGCCACGGTCGCGGACTGGGGGCTCTGTCACGAACTGCTGGCGACGACGGGCGCGGACGGCCGAGCGATCAGGTATCTCGCGCCCGAGCAGTTCGGCGGCGGGGCCGCGAACCCGCTGGTCGACGTCTACCAGCTGGCCGCGGTCGCCCACTACGCGCTCCTGGGAGAACCGCCCTTCGCGTCCGTCGACGACGAGGAACTGACCGCCGCCGACCGGGCCGTCGAGTGGTCGCCGCCCGAGGGCGCAGGGCTGTCGGAGGAAGCGGTCGGGACGTTCGAGCGTGCGCTCGCGACCGATCCCGAGACGCGTCCCGATGGGACCGACGCGTTCGTCCGCGCGCTCAGATCGACGCTCGGTTAGCTCTCGCCGTTGAGGGGATTGAACGAGCCGTTGATGTCCCAGTCGTGCAGGCAGTGTGGGTCGCCCGACTGTCGGTTGCCGTCCTCGTCGGTTACGATGGTCCAGACGCCGCGCTCGTCGTCCCACGCGTCCCGTCGTCCGCACCGCTCACACTCGCGCTCTTTCGGCGAAACGATCTCCGTCATACCCCCCTCTCTGTCAGCCGGGGTAATTAAACTCGCGGGCTCGGCTTCGCGCGCCAGCCCCGCGGGGGGTTCTATCTCGACGTTCTCCCGTTCTGCGGAGTTATTTTGGGCATTCGGCCACGTATACCGATCTGCAGTGGCTAGACAGTATCTATGGATTAATATTACATGAATACGATTTAGGGAAGAGATTATGCTGATCGTCCGGACAGATCGGGTATGCAGTTTACAGATCCACACACGACAGAGGAGAACCGATACGAATGTACCGACTGTCTCGGTCGCGTCGTAACGGACGAACACCGAGAAGTCTGTCCGGACTGTGGCGGGCGACTGAAGAACATCGCCGTCCCCCGGGAGTGAGCGCGGGACCGGCGCGACCGACGTGTCACTCGAAGTCGGGCAGGTCGTCAGGCGCCTCGTAGTCGGCGCCCCAGTCGATATAGTCGGATTTGAGCACTTCGCAGACGGTCTGTCCGAACTCCGTCAGCCCGGCGTTGATCTCCGAGACGTCGCCCCACGACGCCAGATCGGGGTGGACTTCCCGCTCGCGCCAGTCTTCGGGGATGCCCGGCGCGTGGTAACCGACGCGGTCGGCGAAGTCGTCCCAGAAGAAGTCGAACTCCCCGAACAGCCCGAGATCGGTCGCGACGGCGAACGTGTCCTCGCTCATCCCGGTGGTCGCGGCCCACTCCTCGAAGGCCTCCGCCCAGGCGCCGTCTTCGAGGAACTCCTGTAGCTCCTCGCGGCGGTACTCGTTCTCGTCGACGTCGACGTTCACGTCGTCGTACTGTTCGGCGTCGACCTCGGGCTGGAGCTCCGGCGGCTCCGGGACTGCTACGTCGAGTGTCATACGCTCGGGTAGGCGAGCGCGCAGGATAAGTGTCCGCGTTAGTCAGTCGACGACGGCGCGGGGCGCTTCTCATACTGTCGGCTGTACGTACGTGGAAATATTCGGCTCTCCGGGGAGCCGGATTTTTCTGTGATGTTACAGCCGACAGTATCAGTGCTCGCCGTTCTCGTCGGCTTCGAGCGCCTCCGCCCGCAGGGCGCGACCGCGCTCGCTGTCGACGGTCAGGTCCGGGACCGCGACCGGTTCGTGGTCCTCGTCGATTGCGACGTAGACGGAGTAGGAGTCGGTCGTCAGTTCGCGCTCGCCCGTCAGCGGGTCCTCGCGGTAGGCTTCGAGACGGACGCGGACGCTCGTCTCGCCGGTGTCGAAGACGTATCCCCGGACAAGCGCCGTGTCGCCGACCGGGATCGGCCGCCGGAAGTTCGTCTGGTCCATCCGGACGGTGACGCAGTTGTGACCGGCGAAGCGCATCGCCACCATCGCGCCCACCTCGTCCATCCACTTGAGGACGTTCCCGCCGTGGGTGGTCCCGAGCGTGTTCGCGTGTGTCGGACCGACGAGCCAGCGGTTCTCGACCAGCGTGTCCGCCAGTGCGGGCATGTCGGCGGCTTGCTCGCCGGTCCTGTTAGACGTGTCGGGACGCGAGCGCCCGGGCGGGGTCGAAGGGACAGGGATTTATGGGCGACGGGGGCAGGGTAGGCGTATGGAGCGCGCTGACGTGGCGATCGTCGGTGGTGGACCGGCGGGGACGGCGGCCGCCTGGGAGGCCGCCCGCGCCGGTGCGGACGCCGTCCTCGTCGAGAAGGGCGTGCCACGCACCGACCGGGACCGACTGGGGCCGGACTCGACAGACGCAGCCGGAATGCTGGACTACTGGGTCGACATCATGGACATCCCCGCCTCGGACCTCCCGGACGACGTGATCCTGAGCGTCCTCGACGGCGCGGATTTCATCGGGCCGAACGAGTCGGTGACCCTCTCCGATACCGGGATCGACTCGTCGTACGATCACTTCGGCTTCGCCTTCCACCGCGCGAAGTTCGACGACTGGCTCAGGGACCGCGCCGAGGAAGCCGGGGCGACCTATCGCGTCGGGACCAGCGTCACGAACGTCGAGTCGGACCTCGCTGGAGGTCACGATCACCGCCTCGAACTCGCCGACGGCAAAGAGATCCACACCGAGTACCTGATCCTCGCCGACGGCCCCCAGCGGACGGTCACGACCGACGCCCTCGATCAGTTCATGCCCGGCGGGCGCTCGATCTCGGAGTACCTGTCTGCCGACGAGGCCAACCACATCGCCTACCAGGAACACCGCCACATCCCCGAGGAGCTGTTCGACCCCGAACACATCAAGTTCTGGTGGGGCGTCATGCCCGGCCACACCGCCTACCCGTGGATCTTCCCGAACGACGACAACGTCGCCCGCGTCGGTCTGACGATGCCGATCGGCCTGGACATCGACGACGTACCCAACCGCGAGGAGTACGCCCTCCTGCGCGAGGGCGACGAGTCGATCCCCTCCGGGGCGGTCTACCTGCGCCGGATGCTCGAACGGGAGTACCCCGACTACGACATCGAGGACTTCCCGCTGGTCGAGGACCGCGGGAAACAGAACGGCACCGAGGCCTACCCGATCTCCTCGACGCGGCCCATCGAGTCGCCGGTCGAGGCGGGCGTCGCCGTCGTCGGCGGCGCCATGGGCACCACCTCGGCGTTCCACGAGGGCGGCGACCACGTCGCGGTCCGGACCGGCAAGATCGCGGGGAGCCTCGCCGCGAACGACGATCTGGGCCGATATAACCACGACTGGAAAGAGGCCATCGGCGACGAGACACTGCGGAACGTCACCTTCGCGGAACTGGTCCGCGGCTGGGAGCCCGACGACTGGGACCGCGCGTTCGCGGCCGCCCGTCGGATGCAGAGCCGCGGCGGCTACGACTGGACCGGTGCGCTCAGGTCGGGCGTGACCGCGCTCAAGACCGTCTGGTCGTACAAGCGGACCAAACGCTCGTTCCGAGACGGCGCCTACGTCCAGTTACGCGAAGACGACTACGCGGTTTGACCGCCGAAGCGGCCCCACCCCGATCTGAATCTTTAAACGCCTCAGGCGTCAAGTCCGTATGCGTGCCTTTAGTCCCCGCCCGAGCGGTCCCGTATGGGAGCGATGACAGCGCGGAGAACCCGGGCGCGCGACAGCGGCCGCAGTTCGGGGCGGCTTCCGCCGCCACAGCAGTCGGGGACGCCTTCGGCGTCCCCC
>Ga0207813_100534_pt1 | contig 20044 bp, 23 predicted proteins | sample A23E3SouthBayCA_2_FD_187730 | JGI IMG/M metagenome (GOLD analysis project Ga0207813, IMG submission 187730) | Aerobic enrichment media microbial communities from Eden Landing Ponds, California, USA - A23 E3 (4) (SPAdes) | ecosystem: Environmental > Aquatic > Marine > Unclassified | place... | reverse complement strand
CCTCGGCGAGCCGATCCACGAGGTCCGCCATCCGATCGTCCGCGAGCAGTCGCTCGTTGCGCTCGACCTCGCCGTGGGCGTACTTCGAGACGGCGCTCTGGCTGATCCCCAGCAGCGCCGCCACGTCGCTCTGTGTCAGCCCCCTGTCCCGGAGCGCCTCCGCCAGCATCGACCGGAAGGTCGGCAGGAACTCCTCGACGACGAGTTCCTCTACGAAGCGCATCCGAGGTCACCCCGATCCGGCGGCCACACTCCGCTCGCGGTTCTCATTGGTCGCCTCCGAACTCTACCTCGTTTCTCGCCGACTGATGACGACATGGCGTCGTCATTGGTCGCCTCCGAACTCTACCTCGTTTCTCGCCGACTGATGACGACATGGCGTCGTCATTGGTCGCCTCCGAACTCTACCTCGTTTCTTGCCGACTGATGACGACATGGCGTCGTCATTGGTCGCCTCCGAACTCGCGGTCCCCCTGTATCTTCGACGCCTGCGGCCCGGACTGGCCCTGATACTTCGACCCGCGCTCCTCGCCGTAGGGCCGCTCGGCGGGCGTCTTCAGTTCCGTGAACGTGAGCTGTGAGATCCGCATCCCCGGCGTCAGCGCCACCGGCGCGGTGCCGAGATTGGACAGTTCGAGCGTGATCTGCCCCTCGTATCCGGGGTCGCACAGGCCAGCGGTCGCGTGGACGACGATCGCCAGCCGACCCAGCGACGATCGCCCCTCGACGTGGGCGATCAGGTCGTCCGGGATGGCGACGCGCTCGTGGGTCGTCCCGAGCACGAAGTCGCCGGGGTGGAGGATGAACTCACCGTCCTCGTCGACGACCGTCTCCTCGACGTACTCGTCGACCTCCCGTTCGCTGTCGGGGTGGATACACGGGATGTTCGCGTGCTGGAACTCCAGGAACTGCCGGCCGAGGCGCAGGTCGATGCTGGCGGGTTGGATCTGCAGGTCCGGGTCGTCCAGCGGTTCGACCACCAGGTCCCCGTCTTCGAGACGCCGCAGAATGTCCGCGTCCGAGAGGATCATATCCCACCCTCGCGGCGGGGCGAGTAAAACGGTGTGGTTGGGACCGGCGACGAGCGCGCAGGCCGACGGCGGACTGGATCGCCCGGCACGGACGGGTCAACGGCGGACAGACCAGTCACCCGAACGTCACGTGCTGGGCGGTATTACCGCCGAATATCAGTGGGTATATCCCTCTCAAACCGTTTCACTGGACCATGCAACGACGACGGTTCATCACGGCGGCAGGCGCGAGCGTCGCTGGCCTCGCGGCTGGCTGTAGCGCGGCACCGACCGACGACGGCGCCGAGGGGACGACGACCGGGACGGCCAGTGGCGGCACGCCCGTCCTCCGGGTCGGGACTTACGGGTCGTTCGTCGACGCGCCCAGCACTAGCCCCGGCGGGTGGGTCAAAGAGCGCTTCGAGTCCGAACACGACGCAGAGATCAGGTGGTTCGCCCCCGACGGGGAGATGAACTACTTTCTCCAGCGTCGCAATCAGAACGTCACCATCGACACGGATCTCTACCTGGGGCTGACCCCGGAGAACCTCGTCCAGGCCGACACCGCGACGGGCGACGACTCGCTGTTCACCAGTTTCGACACGGACGACCTCTCGAACGTGGACAGCGTGATCGACGACTACCGGTTCGACCCCCAGGAGCGGGCGATCCCCTTCGGCGCCTCCTACATCAGCCTCGTCTACAACCAGAACACCTTCGACGAGTTGGGCGTCGAGGCCCCCGAGACGTTCGAAGACCTCGCCTCGGACCCCTACGAGGACGGGCTGCTGGTCCCCAACCCGCAGAACAGCGAGACGGGCCTGGAGTTCCTCTTCTGGACGATCGACCACTTCGGTGAGGACGAATATCTCGACTACTGGAGCCGTCTGACCGACAACGGCGCGCAGATCCTCCAGGGCTGGTCGGCGGCCTACTCGGCGTACTCCAGCGGCGAGGCGCCGATGGTCGTCTCCTACTCGACCGACCAGGTGTTCGCCGACCAGTCCGGCGCCGACATGGCCGAACACCAGATCGGCTTCCCCAACGGCCAGGGCTACGCATACCTCGAAGGCGTCGCGCCCTTTACCGGGACGGACAAGATGGACCTCGCGACGGAGTTCGTCGACTTCATCCTCGACCCCGAGATCCAGGCCGAGGTCGCACAGCGTAACGTCGCGCTCCCCGCGGTCGACAACGCCGAACTCCCCGCGGACTTCGACGAACTCGTCCACGAACCCGAGGAGATCGTCAGCTTCGGCTACGACGACCTGATGGGTAACATGAGCGGCTGGCTCGACGACTGGTCCCAGCAGATCGCCAGCCAGTAACGCCGATGGACGGGGGCCGGATCGCCGAGCGGGTCGGCGTGCCCCTGGCGGCAGTCGTCACGCTGTCGCTACTGGTGGTGATGTTCTTCTACCCCGTCGGGATCGTCCTCGTCGAGGCCGTCGTCCGCGACGGCGCGTTCACGACCGGGATCCTCGGCGAGATCCTCGGTTCGGAGTTTTACTTCGGTGACTTCGCGCGTGCCACGCGCGACCCGTCGGTACTCTGGGAGTCGTTCCCCGACTACGAGTTGGGCCTGTTCGGTTTTACCGTCTACCAGGCGCTGCTGTCGACGATCGCGAGCGTCCTGCTGGGGCTCCCGGGGGCGTACGTCCTCGCGCGCTTCGATTTCCCCGGCCGCAGGACCGTCCGGTCGCTGACCGCGCTCCCCTTCGTCCTGCCGTCGATCATGGTCGCGATCGGCTTCATCGCGACGTTCGGTAAAAACGGCGTCCTCAACACGGTCCTGCGGGCGCTGGGCCTCCCGACAGTGGAGCTACTCTTCACCCTGCAGATCATCGTGCTGGCCCACGCCTTCTACGACGCGCCGCTGATCGCGCGGGTCACCGCCGCGGCCTGGGAGAGCGTCGACGCCCGCCGGACCGAGACCGCCCGCAGTCTGGGCGCCTCGCCCGTCCGGGCGTTCGTCGACGTGATCGTCCCCCAGCTGCTCCCGGCGATCCTGACGGGGGCGCTCCTTACCTTCATCTTCTCGTTCATGTCCTTCGCTATCGTCCTCGCGCTGGGCGGCCTCGAACTCGCGACCGTCGAGGTGTGGGTCTACCACAGCGTCCGCCAACTGGACTACGCGACCGCGACCGGCCTCGCCGTCCTCGAGATCGTCTTCTCGCTGGCGCTGACCTACGCCTATCTGCGATACGAGGCCCAGCAGCGCGCCGGGGGCGCGGCCCGGCCGCTCCCCCGGAAGGATCTGTTCGGACCGATCAGCCTCGACCGTGTGGCCGTCTTCGGCTACGCCGTCGTCGCGACGCTGGTGTTCGTCGGTCCCATCGCGAGCATGATCGCCGCCAGCCTCACCGGTCCGTCGGGTTTTACCCTGGAGCACTACGCCTTCCTCGTCGACCGGCAGGCGACCGCATACGAGTTCCAGGTGAAACCCCTCACTGCAGTCCAGAACTCGATCGTCTTCGGCGTCGGGAGCCTCCTGCTCGCGGTGCCGATCGGCGTCCTGCTGTCGGTCGTGAGCACCCGGGGCTTCCGCGGTCGGAAGGTCGTCGACGCGCTCGCGATGGCTCCCTTCGCGGTCAGCGGCGTCGTCGTCGGCCTCGGCCTGCTCCGGGGGCTGGTCTTCGGGATCGAACTGTTCGGCTACCGCCTGACGGTCGCCGGACCGGTGGCCATCGTCGCGGCCCACGCCGTCGGATCGTACCCCTTCGTCACCCGCTCGGTCACGCCCCTGCTCGCGCGCATCGACGACGCGATGCTCGAATCGGCGCGAGCGCTGGGCGCCTCCCGTCTGCGGGTCCTGCTGGACATCGAGCTCCCCCAGATCACCCCGGGCGTGCTCGCGGGGACGGCCTTCGCGTTCGCGTTGAGCATCGGCGAGTTCGATTCGACGGTTATACTGGCCACCGGCGGCAGCGGGTACACGATGCCAGTCGCCATCGAGCGGTTCCTCGGGCGGCGCCTCGGCCCCGCCACCGCCATGGGGTGTGTCCTGCTGGTCGTGACCAGCGTCAGTTTCGTCCTGATCGACCGACTCGGGGAGGGGAGCGGGTTCGATGGGTAGTCTCTCCCTGGCGGCGGTCCGCAAGGCGTTCGGCGACACGACCGCGCTCGACGGCGTCTCCCTGGACATCGAGGACGGCGAGTTCTTCACGCTCGTCGGCCCCTCGGGCTGTGGAAAGACCACCACGCTCCGGACCATCGCCGGACTGGAGTCGCCCACGGACGGGACGGTGCGGTTCGACGGCGCCGACATGACCGGCGTCCCGACCGAGGAGCGCAACGTCGGCATCGTCTTCCAGAACTACGCCCTCTTTCCACACATGACCGTCCGCGAGAACGTCTCGTACGGCCTGAAGTTCGCCGATCCGCCCGCGGGGACGACCGTCCGGGAGCGCGTCGACGAACTGCTCGAACTCGTGGACCTGCCCGACGCCGGGGACCGGGACCCGGACGAACTCTCGGGCGGGCAACAGCAACGGATCGCGCTCGCTCGCGCGCTGGCGCCCCAGCCCGACGTCCTCCTGCTGGACGAACCGATGTCCGCGCTGGACGCCCGCCTGCGCGAGCGCCTTCGCCGCCAGGTCAAGGAGATACAGCAGGACCTGGGCGTCACGACGGTGTACGTCACCCACGACCAGGCCGAGGCGCTGGCCATCTCCGACCGCCTGGCCGTCATGAACGACGGCCGCGTCGAACAGGTGGGGACGCCCCGCGAGGTGTACCGCCAGCCCGCGACGGAGTTCGTCGCCGGGTTCGTCGGTGAGAACAACCTCCTGCGCGGGACGGTGACCGACGCCAGCGCACACCTCGGGGCGGGCGGCGACGAGGACGGCGAGGACGAACGGGCCACAATGGACCCCGACGCCGTCATCGTCACCGTCGACGGGACGACGTTCACCGTGACCCCGGCCACGAGTGGGGGCGACCACGGCGTCGGCGACGACGTGACCCTCTGTGTCCGGCCCGAGGCGCTGACCGTCGACGCCGCCGCGAATCGCTTCGACGTCGAGGTCACGACCGCGGAGTTCCTCGGCGAGACGGCCCGCTACTACGCCGAGTGGTGCGAGCGGACCGTGGTCTTTCGGACGCCAGCGGACCACGAGGGAACTGTCACGGTCGGGTTCGACCCAGCGGACGCGCGGTTGCTGTGAGCGAGTCCGACAGGTCCGCGCTCTGTCCCCAGGTACGCCCGATCCGTGCAGTCAGCCCTGCATCTCGGAGACGTGGTCGGGCCTGATCGAGAGGATGACCCGCTCCGTCTCGATGGGGTTCGGATACTCGTCGACTCCCATGTATCGGTGAGCGAGTTCGTCGATGTGGGTCCGCGCGCCCTCCGTGGTGATCTCCGCGACCTCGCCGGTCACCGAGAGCATCCGGTAGGGATCGTCCGGGTCGGTCATGCTGAGTCCGACCCGCGGGTCCCCCTGAACGTTCTTCTCCTTCCGGCGGCCGCGTTCCGTGTTCACCAGCACGCGGTCGGCCTCCGGGTCGTAGTCGACCCACACGGGCGTCACGTGGGGCGACCCGTCGGGTCGCAGCGTCGAGATGTGAGCGAGCGTCTCTTTCTCGAAGAGGTCGTGGTAGTCGTCCGGAATGGAAGCCATGGTACCGCGTTCGGGTAGGGAAGAGCGACGCATAATGGCTTTCCCGGATCGGGAGCCGCCACGCTCCCCGTCGGCGCCGGTCCGGGAACAGACCGTGGCGGTTATGCGCCGGAGCGGTCACGTTCCCGTATGATAACGCTCGCTTCCGACTTCGGCACCCCCTACCCCGCCGCGATGCGCGGCGTGATCTGTTCGCGCACCGACGCCCGACTCGAAGACGTCGCCCACGACTTCCCTCGACAGGACGTGCGCGCCGCCGCGTTCTGGCTCCGCGAGGTGCTGCCCTACTTCCCGCCAGCGACCCACTGCATCGTGATCGATCCCGGCGTCGGCACCGACCGCGCGGCCGTCGTGATCGAGGCGGGCGGCCACCGCCTCGTCGCGCCGGACAACGGCGTCGCTCGCCCGGTCGCCCGGCGTCTCGCCGAGGGCGAGGGCGTCGACGCCTGGGTGGTCGAGTACGACGACTCGGCGACGGCGAGCAACACCTTCCACGGCCGGGACGTGTTCGCGCCCGCGGCCGCCGACGTCCACGACGCAGACGCCGTCGGGGACGTCCCGCGATGTACGCCCACCGACGAGTTGGTCGATCTGACCTTCCCCGACCCGACGGTGGCGGACGGGCGTGCGAGCGGCGAGGTGCTCGTCGTCGACGACTTCGGGAACACGATCACGAACGTTCCGGGCGACGTACTCGACGGCCGCGAGGAGATCACGGTCGACGGCGAGCGCGCGCCGGTCCGGGCGGCCTACGCGGCCCTCGATCCCGGCGAGCGCCTCGTGACGGTGGGGAGCCACGGCAACGTGGAGTTCGCCGTCAACCAGGGCCGGGGCGACGAAGCGTTCGGTCTCGCGGTCGGCGACGCCGTGGAACTGACGTGGTGAGAGGTCTGTGGGGAGTTTCGTTCCGGCACCCAAACTCCCGTCAGGTGTTGTCGCAGACGTAACCCTAAACCGCGGGCGAACCCAGAGGCGCGTATGAAGCAGGCCATCGTCGCCCGTGCCGACCTCGGGATGGGCGAGGGGAAACTCGCCGCACAGGTGGCCCACGCCTCGCTCATGGCCTACGAGAGCGCCGACCGGCGCGCTCAGTCGGCGTGGAAGGGAAGCGGCCAGAAGAAAGTCGTCCTGAAAGCCGACGGGGAGTCGGCGCTGTTCGAACTCGCCGACGTCGCCGAGCGCGAGGGGGTCCCCAACGCGATCGTCCGCGACGCGGGCCACACGGAACTCGAACCCGGAACCGCGAGCGCGCTCGGCGTCGGTCCGGCCGACGACGACCTCGTCGACCGGGTGACCGGCGACCTCGCGCTGTACTGAGCGGGTTCGCGACCGCAGCGCTCTGGGGCTCGAAACCCCCCGACTGCGGCGGCGTGTCCCGTGTTGCCGGTCGCAAAGGGTATTTATACGGCTGGCACTTACCAGAGGTTAGTCACCGAGGTGGCTATCCACAGCTATGCAGGAACAAAATCAGCAGGCGTACGACCGCGGGACGAGCATCTTCTCCCCGGACGGACGCATCTACCAGGTCGAGTACGCGCGCGAGGCGATCAAGCGCGGGACCGCGAGCGTCGGCGTCAGAACACCCGACGGCGTGGTCCTCGTCGCGGACCGCCAGGTTCGCTCGCGGCTCATCGAGGAGGACAGCATCGAGAAACTCCACCGGATCGACGACCACGTCGCCATCGCGAGCGCGGGCCACGTCGCCGACGCGCGCCAGCTCGTCGACTTCGCGCGCGAGCAGACGCAGGTCAACCGCCTGCGCTACGACGAGCCCATCGGCGTCGAGACGCTCTCGAAGGAGATCACCGACTACATCCAGCGCTACACCCAGAGCGGCGGCGTGCGGCCGTTCGGCGTCGCGCTGATGGTCGCGGGCGTCGACCGCGACGGCACGCCGCGACTGTTCGAGACCGACCCCTCGGGGACGCCCTACGAGTGGCAGGCCACGAGCATCGGTGGCGACCGCGAGACGCTCCAGGGCTACCTCGAAGAGAACTATCGCAACGACCTCGACCTCGACGGCGGCGTGCGCCTCGCACTCGAGACGCTCGCCCAGACCAGCGACGAGATCGACGCCGACACGCTCGAAGTGACGGTCGTCGACGCGGAGACCGCGACAGTCCGCTCGCTCGACCACGACGAGATCGAATCGCACGTCGCGGAACTGGAGGAGGAAGAGGAATGACTGAGTTCACCGACCCGCTGACCGGCGAATCGGCCATCGGCGACCCGACCGCACCCGAGATCGGTTCCCTGCCGGAGGGCGACCACCAGCACGCGGCCGACGACGAGACGGTCAACAAGACCGGCACCACCACCGTCGGGATCACCACCGACGACGGCGTCGTCGTCGCGACCGACCGCCGCGCGTCGCTGGGCGGGCGGTTCGTCTCGAACAAGAACGTTCAGAAGGTCGAGCAGATCCACCCGACCGCGGCGCTGACGCTCGTCGGTTCCGTCGGCGGCGCCCAGTCGTTCATCCGGACGCTGCGCGCCGAGTCGGACCTCTACGAGACGCGCCGCGGCGAGTCGATGAGCATCCACGCGCTGGCGACGCTTGCGGGCAACTTCGCCCGCGGCGGCCCGTTCCTCGCGATCAACCCCATCCTCGGGGGCGTCGACGAGGACGGCTCGCACGTCTACAGCATCGACCCCGCGGGCGGCGTCATGAAAGACGACTACACCGTCACCGGGTCCGGGATGCAACTGGCCTACGGGACTATCGAGGGCAACTACGACCCCGAGATGTCGATGGACGAGGCCCGGGACCTCGCGGTGACGGCCATCGCGGCCGCCACCGAGCGCGACACCGGCTCCGGCAACGGCGTCGTCACCGCCCACGTCACCGCCGACGGCGTCGACATCGAGACGTTCGACAGCGTCGCCGACGCGCGCGGCGAGTAACGCCGCCACAGACCTTCTTCCGGCTGCGAGAGTCGGTCGAGTGGCTGTTTCGACGCGGTCGCAATTCTGGGATCAGTCACAACGTTTTATTACGAGAACCACGATTGGCCGGGCGTGTTCTATCGATTTGCGTCGCTAACTGTCGTAACGTTCCTCGTCGTCGGTTCGCTGGCCGGTCCCGTCGCCGGACACGACCACGGGGTCGGGACGGACGAGGACACCCCCGAGACGTGTAGCGCAGTGGATCCGTTCGACGTCGAGGACCACACCCCGAACGTCGAGTCGATAGTGGGGCCTAACGACACCGACGCGTGGAACATCCGGTCCGAGGAGGGCGATTTCTTCGTCTTCAGAATCGAGATCAGGATTCCCGAGGCCGAGGAGGAGTTTACGATCAGCGGTAACACGTCCGCCCTGAGTGGCTCCGAATACACCGAGAAAATGGGCGAGGAGTACCAGATCATCTCCTTCAAGATCCGTGACACGGCCGACAACGGACACCTCTGTATCAAGTTCAGTGACCCCGGCGCCGACCTCGGCGGGGCACACTACAACTACGACATCCAGGCGGCACAGAACGAGGAACCGGACTGGTATCACGAAGCACAGCAGACGCCGACCCCGACGGCGACGGCCACCACGACCGAGACGGAAACTGCCACCCGAACAGAGACGCCGACGGCCACCACGACCGAGACGGAAACTGCCACCCGAACAGAGACGCCGACGGCCACCGCGACCGCGACGGAAACTGCCACCCGAACAGAGACGCCGACGGCCACGCACACGGAGACCGCCACGGCGGCAGACACCGCGACGGCCACAGCGACCCGAACCGCGACACCGACGGCCACGGCGACGGCGGCACCGACGGCCACGGCGACGGCGGCCACATCCCCAGCCGAGACTGCGAGTACGAGCACGGGGACGCCCCTCCAGGATAGCGACGGGGACGGCGTGATCGACTCCGAGGACTACGCGCCGAACGATCCCGAGGTCCAGGAGAAGTCGGACCTGACAGGGACGGCCTCGGGGTCCGGACCCGGCTTCGATCCCGTGACGGCCGTCGTCGCGCTGATCCTCGCTTCAGTCGCCCGTGTCCATCGGTCGTAACTCGCGAGCGGCGATCGCCAGAAGGTCACGAGAACATCGGTACGTCGAGAGGTCCTCCGACCCGGAGCGCGGGTTAGCGACCGTACGACAGGTACGAAAACAGGAGAAAGGCGACCGCCGCGCCAGCGGCGAACCCCAGCACTCCGGCGGATCCGGACCAAGTCGAACCGGCGATACCGCCGAAGACGACCCCGACGAGGGCGGACCCGAGCACAAAGAGAACGCCGGTCTGCCACTCCTCGAGGAACGCCACGACGTCGTTTTCTGCCATGCGCTCGCGTTCGCCTGTACCTCATTTAATAGTTCCTGCCGCGACGCCGCCCACCCGACAGCCCTTTACTCGCACCGACGGACTCGATAGGTAGATGCGCGAGGCCCACCCCGTCGAACGAGCGGTCGGCATGGCATACTACGTCAGCGACGCCGACGGTATCGGCGGCCGGATCCGCGAGGCCGCCGCGGACTTCCGCGTCCGCGAGATCGAGGCCTTCGACGCCGAGCCGCTGGACGCCGACGCCGGGAGCTACCCGCACGTCCTCGCGCGGGTGACGCTGACGGGGTGGGACACCAACGACTTCGCCGCCGAACTCTCCGATCGCCTCGAGGCCTCCCGGGAGCGGATCTCCTGGGCGGGCACCAAGGACAAGCGCGCGATCACCACTCAGCTGTTCTCGGTCGCCGACGCCGACCCCGACGACCTGCGCGCGGTCGAGATATCCGACGCCGAGATCGAACTCGTCGGGCGGACCGGTCGCCCGATCTTCTTCGGGGACCTCGCTGGCAACGCCTTCGAGATCGTCGTCCGCGGCGCGGAGGCGGACGGCGACCGGATCGACGCCGTCACGTCGGACCTGCGGGCGTTCGCGGGCGGGGACGACGGCGGCGGTGACCGGGGTGCTGCCGAGGCGGACGAAACTGCGACCGTCGGCGTCCCCAACTACTTCGGCCAGCAGCGCTTCGGGAGCCGCCGCCCGGTCACCCACGAGGTTGGTCTCGCCGTCGTCCGCGGGGAGTGGCGCGCAGCGGTGCGGGCGTACGTCGGCAACCCGAGCGAGCGCGAGCCTGACTCGACCCGAAACGCCCGTGGGGCCGTCGACGACGCGCTGGACGCGTTTCTCGCAGTCCGCGGCGACGGACCGACCGACGACAGCGATCAGACCGTGGAGACCCCCGCCACCGAGACAGAGGTGTGGCAGACGGCACTCGACGAACTCCCCCGCCGCCTGGGCTTCGAGCGGTCGATGTGTCACCGGCTGGTCGAGCGCGGCGAGGCCAGCGACGGCACTCTCGACGCCGACGACTACCGCGCTGCACTCGAAGCGGTCCCCTCGAACCTCCAGACCCTCTTTGTCAACGCCGCCCAGTCGTACGTCTTCAACCGGATCCTCTCCGCGCGACTGGACCGGGGCCTGCCGTTCGACGAACCGGTCGCGGGCGACGTGGTCTGCTTCCGTGACGCGGACGCCCCCGACGGCCTCGCACTGCCCGACACCGACCGGACCCAGCGAGTCACCGAGGACCGACTCGCGACGGTTCGGCGCCACTGCCAGCGCGGCCGGGCGTTCGTCACCGCGCCGCTGGTCGGCACCGAAACGGACCTCTCGGAGGGCGAACCCGGCGAGATCGAACGCGAGGTGCTGGACGATCTCGGCCTCGCGCCGGGCGACTTCGACCTGCCGGGGGAGTTCCACTCCGAGGGGACCCGGCGGGCGATACTCCTGGGGACGGATCTCACGGTCGAGGATGACGACGGCGACCCACGGTTCTCGTTCGCGCTGCCGAAGGGGAGTTACGCGACGGTCGTCCTCAGAGAGTACTGCAAGACCGACCCCGACGCGCTGAGCTAGCGGCGGTCTCGGACCGTCTCGATCGGTCGACGGATCGCGCCCCTTTTGCCCGTCGGCACCCACTCGCTCGGTATGAAGTGTCGGCGCTGTGGCACCCAACTGGACAGGCCGGGCGACTACTGCCTGGCGTGTCACACCGAGAACGCCGACACCGTCGTCCTCGAACTCGACCGCGAGCGGGCCCGCGTGACCGCGATGGACGACGGGACGGTCGTCAGCGCCCGCGAGATCACGACCACGCCCGAGTCCGGCGGCGAGACGGGCGTGATCGAACTCCGGAACTTCGCCGGGCAGGTCGCCGACGAGGTCCGGCGCAAGCGCCCCGACGAGGTGTACGCCACCGGCGAGCGCGAGGTGCTGCGGGCGGTCCGGGGCCAGCTCCACTACGAGTTCTACCGCATCGACGACGACGATCCCATCGAGGCCGTCCGCCAGCGGCAGGGAGAGGCCCCGCTCGACGTCGTCGAGGCCGCGCCCGACGAGAAGATCGGCGGCTCTCACTCGACGCTCGTGGGCGGCCGCGACGGCATGCGCGCCATCCGCACGGTCGCGGGCCACCCCCACGTCAAGAAGGTGATCCCCGGGCCGATCGACGCCGGGGGATCGGGCTCCCGGTCGGGGGTGCGCGCGAAGGCCACCCGCGCCGACGAGAACGGCAACGTCCGCCTGCTGATCCGGGACGGCTCCTCCGTACAGGAGAACCGTATCGTCACCACGGCCCGCGAGCGTGACCTGGGTGAAGTCGTCCGCGCGGACCTCAACGAGGCACTGCACGAGGCCGACCTACAGGAGTGAGTGTCTCGACCGCGACTCGTAGGGTTTATACGGCGCGTCGCCGGACAACGTGATACTATGGCCAAACGAGGAGAAACCGGCAGCGCCGGACGCTTCGGCGCGCGATACGGCCGCGTCGCACGCCGCCGCGTCGCACAGATCGAGGAGGACATGAACGACGACCACGAGTGCCCTGAGTGCGGTCGCGACCGCGTCTCGCGGACGGGCACCGGCGTCTGGGAGTGCGAGTTCTGTGGCTACGCCTACACCGGCGGCGCCTACACCCCCCAGACCCCCAGCGGCGAGACGGTCGTGCGATCGATCCGCGCGGCACTGGGCGACGACGACGAATGAGCTACAAGTGCTCCCGCTGTAAGCGCGACGTCGAACTCGACGAGTACGGCGGGGTCCGGTGTCCCTACTGTGGCCATCGCGTCCTGCTGAAAGAGCGCAGCCGTGACGTCAAAGAGATCACCGTCGAGTGACGGCGGTCACACCGTTCTCTCCTTCGACTACGACGACCCCGAGAGCGCCCGCGCCGTCGCGCGCAGTGTCCGCGTCGAGGCGGGCGACATCGAGGGCGACCGGTCGACGGCCGCGGTCGAGCGCGATGGCGCGACGGTGACCGTCACCGTCGACGCCGCGGACCTGGTGGCGATGCGGGCCGGGATCAACACCTGGGTCCGCCTGGTCGGCGTCGCCGAGCGCTGCGCGGGCCTGACCTGATACGGTTTATTGTGGCGATTTACCGGTACGCGCCAACCCCGGGGTTGGCGCTATCCGGAATGATCTACAATAATCCGTATGACACCGTCGAGGTCCACACGGCCCGGGAGGACACCAGCAGTCGGGGACAGCGGCGGAATCAGACGCGTCAGAGTACAACACCCGGATTCGGGTACAGTTATAGTCCCCGGCACCGAACAGTGGCGTCCACGATGGTTGGGATACGTCGAGGCCGGAAGAGACGATCAGGGGTGGCGACGCCGTGAGCGAGGCCGACGAGCGGCCGCCAGCGGTCGAATCGGTCGCACGACAGGTGCTCGCGTCGGTCGATGCACCGGCGGTCGTGTGTGATACGGACGGGCGCGTCCAGGCGTGGAACGCCGCGCTGGCCGATCGGGCCGGGGCGATCGACCGTCTCGGCGGCGTCGCAGTCGATTCCGTCCTCGATTTCGGGGAGGCGGACCCGATCGAGCGAGCGACCGAGAGCGGAGACGAAGTGGTCGCGTCGGCGGTCCTTGGCGACGGCCGCGAGGATCCGCGCCGCGTACGGGTCCGGCCGCTCCGTGTCGAGGGACGCGTGGCGAGCGTCGTCGCGGTCGTGACCGACCGAAGCGGCGACACCGACCGGTCGGAGGACGAACACACGGCTGACTGGTCTGTCCACGAGGCCGCTGTCGACGCCGTCTCGCAGGCGCTGTTCGTCGTCGACGACGAACACACGATCAGAGTGTTCGAGGGCGACGAGGTGACACCCGGCGGCGTCGACGCCGAGGCGGTCGTCGGAGACGACATCACGCGGTTTCGTGAGGAGGGGATCGTCGGCGAGGAGGGGCTGGCGGACCTGCGCGGTGCGATCGACAGCGTCCTCGCGGGAGAGACCGAGCGGACGACACTGACGGTCGAACTCGCGCTGGGCGGGCGGAGCGTCTTCGTCGAGGACTGCGTGATCCCGATCGAGCGCGACGGGCAGATCGTCGGGGCGGCCAACGTCGTGCGCGACGTCGACGACCGCGAGCGCCAGCGGCGTGAACTCGCAGAGCGACGCGACCAGATCGCGACGGTACTGGAGAATCTCCCCGTCGCGATGATCGCGTTCGACACTGACGGTCGGATCGACTACTACCAGGGATCGGGACTGTCGTGTCTCGACGCCAGTCCCGACGACGTGGTCGGGACGCCGCTGTCGGCGTTCGAGTCGACGTTTCCCGACGCGGCCGCGCGCTGTCGACGCGCGCTCGATGGCGAGGAGACCGAGGGGACGGTCACGATCGGCGAGCGCACGCTCAAGATGTTCTACGAACCGCTGACCGATGACGGGGCGGTGACCGGTGCGCTCGCGCTCGGTATCGACATCACGGCGCGACTGGAGCGCGAGCGCGAACTCCGGACGATCGTCGAGAGCAGCCCCGACCCGATCGCGATGAAAGACGCCGAAAACCGATACCGTGTCGTCAACGAGTCGGCCGTGGCGGTGGCCGGACTGCCACGCGATGAGATCGTCGGCCAGACGCCGACGGAGGTGTTCGGCGACGATCCAGGGGCGATGTTCGAGACACACACCGAATCGGTCCTCGAATCGCAGGCGGTCGAGACCTTCGAGGAGCCGGTCGAACTCGACGGTGTCGACCGGTGTTTCCGGACGACGCGGGCGCCGTTCTACGGACCGGACGGTGACCTCCAGGGCACGGTCAGCATCGCCCGCGAGGTGACCGAACGGCGCCGACAGCGCGAGCAACTGGAGCGTCTCACCGAGATCCAGCAGCTCGTCCACGAGAACATCGCGGCGCTGACGACGGCGACCACCGAAGACGAGATCAAACGCACCGTCTGTGAGCGGCTGGCCGATTCGCCGTTCTACGAGTTCGCGTGGATCGGCGAGCGCGACCCCAGCACCAACGAGATCGTCCCGATCTGTTCGGCGGGCGACGACGACGGCTACCTCTCTGAGATCACGGTCACCGCCGATCCCGAGAGCTACGGCCAGGGTCCCGGGGGACAGGCGTACCGGACCGGTGGGGTCGCGGTCACACGCGATGTCCGCACGGACCCCGCGTTCGAACCGTGGCGCGAGGCGGCGCTCGAACGCGGGTTCGAGTCGGTCGCCTCGGTGCCGCTGATCAACGGCGCGACCGTCCACGGGAAGCTAGGGGTCTACGCCGACAGCCCGGACGCCTTCGGCGACCGGGAAGTCGCGGGGTTCGAGGTGCTGGGCGAGGTCGTCGGGTTCGCGCTCTCTGCCGCGCGGAGTCGTCGCCTGCTCGAATCCGAGTCGGGGACCGAACTCGAGTTCGAGATCGGCGACGAGGGGCTGGCGTTCGCCGCCGCCAGTACCGATGCCGACTGCCGGTTCGTCTTCGATCACCCCGTTCAGACTGGCGACGGGGAGACCCGGTGTTACCTCACCGTCGACGGTGCCGACCCGTCCGTCGGTGCCACTATTGCAGACGGCACCGAAACGGTCGAGTCCTGCAGGGCGCTCGACGCGGGCGCTGACGGCCCGCATTTCGAACTGGTCGTCACAGAGTCGGTCTACGACTGTCTCGCCGAGGCCGGGGTGCGCGGCAAGCGGATCGTCGTCGAGGACGGCGTCGCGACGCTACTCGTCGAGGGGCCCGGCGACGTCGACACCCGGACGGTCCACGAGACGCTCGCGAGCAGGTTCGACGACGTCGACCTCGCGGCGAAACGCGAGGGGGAATCGGGCTACTCGATCGGCAAGGACACTGGCACGATCGAGGAGCGACTGACGGACCGACAGCGGACGATCCTGCGGAGCGCCTACTACAGCGGCTACTACGAGTGGCCCCGCGAGACCGACGCCGAGTCGCTCGCCGAGTCGTTCGACGTGGCCTCCACGACGCTCCTCCAGCACCTCCGAAAGGGCCACGGCGAGATCATGGCTGCCGTCTTCGACGACTGAGAGCGATCGTCGTGGGGGGTTCCCGGGACACGCCGACCCCGGTGTCGGCTCGATCCGGAGATGAAACGATCACGGCGAGGCGGACCATCGTCACTGCGTGTGGACGCCGACACGGGGAACGCCGACCCGGTACCGCCCGGAAACGACCCGGACGACTGGCGACAGTTCCGGCCGTCGCCGTTCCAGAGTAGGAACTCCCGGTCGCCACCGCGGGCGACACGAACGCACCCCGACCGGCTGTGACCTAGCTGTCTAGGTCGATAGTTCTTGTAGTACAATCGGATACAGTATAGCAGGGTTGTATGACCGACAACAGCGGGTCTACGGATGGGGAGCATAGCCACAGTGGGGACTCATCGGGGGAGAAAGCGACGACTGGACGGTTTCTGGATACCGTCTTCGAGGCGCTGTCCGACTGGCGCCGCCGCGAGATCTGCCAGTACTTCCTGGAGGCGGACGCGACGACCGCGACGGTGACGGAACTGGCGTTGTTGATCGAAGCCTACGAGTCGGGCGGCGAGAACGGGCCGACACGGGCGGAGATCACCGACGATCTGCGGGATCGACACCTCCCGCGACTCGAACGCGCGGGCGCCGTCGAGTACGATACCCGATCGGGGACTGTCCGCTACCGGGGACAGCCGACGGTCGAGAAGTGGTTAGAGCACGCCGTCGCGGTCGAAGAGCGGATCGATAACGACTGTGACTGATACTGTCGGTGTACGTTCGTGAAGAGTGCGTCGTCCCGGGGTGGCGAACTCCTTCGAGACGGGACAGCCGACAGTAAGAGACGGTCGACTGCCCCCGCGGTCGAGCGGCGTGCGAACGCGATCGCACGACAGCGACCCGACAGTACCCGGATCGGACGACCACACCGGGGTTCCCACGAGAGGGACGAAAAGCGGGGGTTTTTCACCAAGGGTCACCCAGCGTAGGGTATGCAGGGAAATCTTCCACCTGAAGCACAGGAGAAGCTCGAGGAGCTACAGGACCTTCAAGAGAAAGCACAGCAGGTCGCTGCGCAGAAACAGCAGGCCGAGACACAGCTCCAGGAGTCCGAAAACGCCCTCGAGGAGCTCGAGGACATCGACGAGGACGCCACCATGTACCGACAGGTCGGCGAACTCCTCGTGAAGACCGAGTACGACGACGCCTCCGAGGACCTCGAGGAGAAAGTCGAGAGCCTCGAAGTGCGCGTCGAGACCCTCGAAAAGCAGGAGGAGCGCGTCCAGGAGCAGTTCGAGGAACTCCAGGAGGAGCTCCAGAACATGCTCGGCGGCGGGCCGGGCGGCGGTCCCGGCGGCATGGGCGGCGGTCCCGGCGCTGGCGACTGATCGCGATGCCGACCGACGAAGAGGTCGTTCAGGCGGCCGCGAGCGCGGCCGAAGACGTCATCTTCGCTCGGTTCGACCGCTCGAACGTCGACGACTTCGACGTGACGGTCACGTTCGAGGACGGGATTCTGGAGGTCGACGTCTATCTCCACGCTCCCGACGCACGCGGTGACGACGACCGCGTTGCCGACGACGCCGCACTCGCGGCCCGCAGCGCGGTCGACGACCTCTTGGAGTAGCTCCGGCGTGGTTTTTGCCGGACCTCCCGCCGATTAGCCGCTGTGCCCGGTGTTCGTCGACGCCACTGCCCGGGCGGTCCGCTCGGTCACTCCATATCCGCGTCGGCCTCGGTCACTCCGGTTCGATCGGCGGCGAACCCGGTTCGGAACGCCAGCCACGCCAGCGCGCTGATAAAGAGGATCGGCGGCAGGATCATGAACCCCCACAGCGGGTCGAGCCCCCACCCCAACAGCAAGACGAGATCGAAGAGTCCGAGCGCGAGAAACGGCGCTACCGCCAGTGCCGCCCGCTTTCGGTTGAGGTGAAACTCCCCGTCGGACGGTGCCATACTGCTACGTTGTCGCCCCTGGATCAAAAACGACGCGCTTCCGCGGCCGAAATGCCAGTGTACTGAGGCGAACCGCAAGCAGTTACAGGAAGCGACCAGAACTGGGTGGCAACTGATGACACAGTCGGTCGGTCGCCGCGTCGGTGGCGCAGTGTTGCTGTGGGCCGCGGTCGGACTGTTCGTCCCGGGAGCGAGCGCACACTCGGGGTCGCTGGGCGGATCGGTCGCCGACGCGACCGTCCCGACGTGGCTCGTCGTCATCACCGGCGGTATCGTCGTCGCCGGGTCGTTCGTGTTCACGAGTCTGCTGACCGACCACGAGGCGATCAGAGACGTGAACTGGCGCCGCTCGACCGTCTCGCTCCCGGCACGGCCCCGCACCGCCATCACGACTCTCGCACGGACCGGCAGCGTCGCACTCCTCGGACTCGTACTCGTCGTCGGCGCCCTGGGACCGGTGACGGCCGACCGGAACTTCGCGCTGCTGTTCGTCTGGGCGGGATGGTGGGCCGGGTACACCGCGACGGCGTACCTGGTCGGTGACTCTTGGCCGCTGTTGAACCCGTGGCGCGCACTGGCGCGGGCCGGTCGGGCGCTCGGCCGCCGTGCTGGCCGCGCCGTGGGCGCCCGGAGCCCCCCCGCCCGATACGGCGTCTGGCCCGCCGTCGCGGGCCTGCTCGCGATGGTCTGGCTGGAGGTCGTTAGTCCCGTCGGCGAGAACCCCCGAGCACTCGCGGGACTCGTCGCCGCCTACACGCTCGTGACGGTCGCCGGGGCGGTCGTCTACGGCCCGTCGTGGTTCGAGCGCGCCGATCCGATCAGTCGCGTCTTCGCCGCCTACGGCCGCGTGGCCCCGATCCAGCGGACGGATTCGGGAGTAGCGGTTCGCCTCCCCGGCGGTGCGCTCACCGACCGCGCGCTCCCGGACCGCCCCGGCGAGACGGCGTTCGTCGTCGCTCTGCTGTGGGTGACGACCTACGACGGCCTCGTGGCGACCCCAGCGTGGGCGGCCGCCATCGACCCGGTCGTCTCGCTGGGCGTGCCCGCCCTAATCGTCTACGCCGCCGTCCTGCTGGGCGGGTTCGCCCTCTTCGTCGGTGTCTATCGCTGGGCCGCGCGCCGGACCCGTGAGCGCGCCGACACCTACGTCACCGCCGCCACCATCGAGCGGTGGTTCGCCCCCGCCCTGTTGCCCATCGCCGCCGGGTACCACCTCGCGCACTTCGCGGGCTACTTCCTCGGTCTCGCGCCCGCGCTGGCGGCCGTCGCGGCCGCGCCGTTCGCGCCCCCGGCGACGCCGCTCGTGGCCGTCCTCCCGGGGTGGTTCGGCACCGTGAAACTGCTCTGTGTGCTCGCCGGACACGTGCTGGCCATCTGGGTAGCCCACTCGCTGGCGTTCGAACTGTTCCCCGGCGTGCTGGCGGCCATCCGCAGCCAGTACCACACCGTCGCCGCGATGATCTGTTACACCGTCGTGAGCCTGTGGATTATTACCCAGCCGTACGTACCTCCGCCGTACGTCTGACCGTCGACATGACACCCACTGACCGCACCGACCACGCCGCGCGCGTCCGCCTCCCGGACCCGGAGATACACGTTCCGGCGGGCGAGTCGCCCGCCGCGGTGTGCTCCCACTGCGGGCGACCGTTCCGGAGCGAGCACGCCCGCGATCTGCATGTCGGCGAACACCACCGGGAGTCGGCCTCGGCGGCCGAACGGGACCGCTACGACGAAGCGCTCGAAACCGAGCGCGACGACCTGTGGCTCTACCACGCCAAGGCCGTCATCGTCCTCGGTGTGACCTACTCGATGACGGTCATCCTCTACATGGTCGTGCTCGGCAGCGGCCTGCTGTGAGCGAGCGAATCCCCCGGAGCGCGCCGCTGTCGAGTCAGGGCCGTCGAAAAATCGGAGTCGCCCGCGCTCCCGTCGCGGCTCGGATCGGCCGCGTTACTGCTCGCTGTCGGTCTCGTCGTCGGCGGTGTCGTCGGCGTCAGCGGTGGCCGTCTCGTCGCTGTCCACGTCAGCGCCCTCATCGGACGCGTCGTCGCTGTCCGCGTCGCTCTCGCTGTCTTCGTTGGCTTCGTCACCCTCGTCACCGTCGTCCGGCATCAGATCGCTGATCTGCGATCCGAGGTCGGCGCCGGAGAGGTCACCGTCGACGTGCTGGCCGATCAGGTCGTGGATGCCGCCCACGAAGTCGGGGACCTGCTCGGGCAGGTTGGCGGG
>Ga0207813_100533_pt1 | contig 20060 bp, 15 predicted proteins | sample A23E3SouthBayCA_2_FD_187730 | JGI IMG/M metagenome (GOLD analysis project Ga0207813, IMG submission 187730) | Aerobic enrichment media microbial communities from Eden Landing Ponds, California, USA - A23 E3 (4) (SPAdes) | ecosystem: Environmental > Aquatic > Marine > Unclassified | place... | reverse complement strand
GCAACATCGCTAGATTTCCTCGAAACGGCTGTCCGTCACAGTCGGCATTACGACATCTCCTTGCAGTTCATCACACAGACTGGTGGTGAGTTCGCACTCACGCCGGAAGCCCGGACGATTGCAAACCTCTGTTCGATGACGATCATCCACCGTGTCGATGAAGCGGCGCAGCAGCTAGCCGAGTGGTTCGGTCTTAGTGATCGGGAGGTGGACTGGGTACGGTCGGCGAAAGCCGGGAATGGCACTGATGGCTACTCCGAAGCACTGCTTGGTGTCGACGAAGAGGGCTGGTTCCCGATTCGAGTGCGAGCGAGTGAGTACGAGGTAGACGTGATCGGAGATTGAGTAGCGGGTCAACGATCCCACTCTACCCTACTTCGCTTAGGGGCAATTGCGCCGCTGGCTCCTTGAGGGTAGGGCTTTCGCGATACCGAGATGCTCGGAGCCAACCTAGAACTCCCCGACCATGTCATGACGGACGCGGCGCACTATCTGGAAGCGGCCAAAGACGCGCGGTTGCCGTCATCGCGTATGCAATCCAGACTATACGGGTAAAGTTGGTCGTAGTGTTCGCCATCTTTCGCACAAAGCATGAACTGGGAGGACAGAACGGAACACCAACACCAAGGATAGTGTATGACTACAACGAGAACACTGATCTGGACGATCTAAATGCCCCACGACAAGAAATTCTGAATCCGAATATCGTGACGAGTGTCTCGCCGCCGGGATGAACACCAGCAACGGAAACCTCGTCACCGACACCGGATCCAAGGCGAGTGAAAAATTCTAACTACTTAGCCCTTCACTGACAGAGCATTAGCTGGCAAACCACCAACCCTCTCAACCGATCTGTTTGTAGTTGCATTTGCCGTGTCTTCTTCGTGTTGAGTCCAAGCGATAAAGATGAATTTACCATCATGATTTGACCCTTCCTTTTTTGCCAGAACCTCAACTGATCCATTCTCTTTCATTCGGGAGATGTCTTTTTTACGGACAACCGCGTAGATAGCTGAATTACTGGTATTGATATACTTGTTGGGATTGTCAGCTGAGAATCCAACAAGCGGCCTATTTGCATAAAAGCTCAGGCCAAAGAGTGGTGAAGCATTGCTAGCTTCAGCTTCGATGTAGACGGGCGTGTCCGGTGGAACTTCAGAATTAATTATCATTCCTATTTCATTTTGCCCTGCAGCACTTCGTTTTCCGAGATCTGCTGGAGCAGCTAATGTAGTAGAGACGAGTATGGCTAAGATAATTGGGACGGCAACCGAGAAGACCCGAACTTCACTTTGTGTGAGGTATTGCTGGATCTTTGGCTGAAGAAAGTCCCAAACGCAGACAAGGATGCCCATCAAAATGAGAACTGTACCGACGGTCAGTCCTGAAGGAGCGAAAGCGTTGGTCTTCCGGGAGAGAAATGCGAATTCGGTCAGACCGAATCGATGCGAAAAGAGGAGTGAAAGAGCCAATCCTCCCGATATACTGACGATCGAAGCGAGTGACCCGCGTGAAGCGGCTACGACAAGCCGGCTAACAAGAATTGCTCCCGCGAAGTACATTCCCATGATGTACCACGGGTGGTCACCGGTGAACTGGAAGAACACAAGAATACACACTGCCCACCAAGCCACAAATAGCAACTGTTTCCACTCATTTCGTGTCCGATTTTTCACACTTGCATAAACTAGTCCTAGCGATCCAGGCAGAAAGTACACCCATGGGTCAAAGAACATCGGAAGGTAACGGAGGTATGGATATTTGTCGGGGCGTGAAGCACGTTGGAGGACCTGCTGAACAACTAATTCATAAATAAGTGTGTCTCCGTACATAATATAGGCAAATGTGAGCCAACCAGCAATAGGTAGAGTGACGAAAGCGACAACATGCGCAAATTTCCGGTTAAAGAACCGCCGATACCTGATTAGACAGATAGGGATGACGACGAGAGCGTAGACTCCCGCTGCAAATCCTTTCACCATCAGTGCTCCGAGAGCACCAACAGCTACCAGTGAGTAGCCGCGATCATCTTCATCAATGAACGCTATCCAGACGCCGAAAATAAAGAGGGTTCCAAAAAATACCCATGCTGCGTCGGTAGTTGCCATCCGGCCACCGTTGGTACCTGCATATACGTACGGCGTCGTGAGCCAGATGACACCGGAGATTAGCCCGGTTCGCCGATCGAACAAATGCCGGCCAACAATATATGCGAGACCTCCCGTCATGACTGAGAAGGTAGCCGAAGGGAATCGAGCAGCAAATTCAGAGACACCGAAGATGGCCATTGAAACTGCGGTTAACCAAATGAATCCGGGAGGCTTCTCAAGGAATGGAATGTACGAAACCTCAATACCATAGGTCGGCCAGTACAGATGAGGGGCGGCCCAATTACCGTTCTGGAGTATATCTCGTGCGGCATAGGCGTATAGTGCCTCGTCGTACGACATGAATGTCCACGTGTCCAGCTTGAAATAGTAGAGATAAACTCCAACTGCGAGAAGCGTTAGCAAATAAGCAGCATCAATATGATGTGGTGGTGAAGTCACGCGTACCCAGACGGAGCGGAGAGTATCTGTGGAGATGGTTGATGCTGTTCTCACAGTTGGATCGCCAAAACCGTCTGGGCGGGCTACTTGTTTACCAGAATTTGATTTTGTAACCTCTTGCTTGAGACCGTATTCATCGGGAGTCGTTTGCCCGGAATCGTCCACCGATTTCTCTGAAGATTGCGACTCTTTGTTATCAAAAGAACTAGGGTCCTCCGTCAGGTCCAATTCTGTTGGTCGACAGGTACCATCTTTGGAAGGGTCGAGTTTTGTTACCGACCCTGAGTCTGTTGACCGGGTGTCAAAATCAGTTGCCTTTGCTACTTGTAAAAATCTCGTAATAGCGTCAGCTTCCTCGGAAGATATCTCGGAATCAGGTGTGAATCCAGATCGTTTGTTGAGACACGACTTCGTTAAACTAACCGTCTCCTCGTTGATCTCAACGCTTTCTGCGATACGGTCAATGTACTCAGAGATCGTCTCTTTGTCTTTTTTTTGGACTCCGGCCGCCACCTGAATCTCTTGGAGGCTGACCTCAGACATCGCCAACTACCTCCGCGATGTCCCAGGTAAACAGACTCTCCGCAACGTAGTTGAGTATCATCCCGACGCCTATTCCAATGATATTGGCGATAGAGGGCCAGAGATCAAGGGTAGCGACCGAGACGGAAAATTCAATGACACTTGTCAAGAGATAGAGTACTGAAAAGGCGACTGAGAGACCGACTATACGGACGATGTGCGACTTTACCCATCGGTGGACGAACGCGGCAGTACCAGTTTCTCCTTTTTCCGCGAATGTCCATCGGTCATTCACGGCGAACATCGTTGATATTGAAGTCTCCGCTCCAATTGCTTTCGCTACGAGCGGACCGATGCCAAAAAGTGCTGTTAATATACCAACAATAACGGTTTCAATGGTTGCCCCAATTAAACCCACAGAGACGAATCGTCCAATCCGTCCTCGGTGAACGAGTGCCTCAAATCTCGATTCAGTCGCCATCATCACCACCGAGTTTCATCAACTTTGACTGGTCTGTCTTCGTTACGCCACGATGCCGAGGGCTCATCGCGATTGCATCCGTTCGGCGCTTGACATCGATGAGCGCGGTGGCTAACTCGATCGTTGTCGAAACTGGATTAACCGTCGAGTCAGGATGATCTTCCCAATCGACCGGCACCTCCGCGATACCGTAACCGAGTGACCCAGCGATGCTCACGAACTCTAGGTCCCACGCGAACCCCGGCTCGTAGCAGTGATGACCGATTGCCTGCCAGGCCTCGGTGCGGACAGCCTTCGCGCCACACTGGTAGTCCCGGCACTGTGTCGGGAGCATTGTCCGTGCAGCAACGGCGAAGACATCGCCAAGCAATCGGCGGACGATTGTCTGGTGGGCGACGATATGTGAGGCCGGATGTCGACGAGAGGCGATACTCACGTCGGCCGTCCCCTCGGCAATCTGCTGGATGATGCTGTCGAGCGACGCTGCCGGTACCGACCCATCGGCGTCGGCAAACGCCAGGATATCCGTGTCCAGGGCGTCGAAGCCCGACATTATCGCGGCTCCTTTCCCCCGCCGGCTGGTCGAAGCGTTCACCTCGGCGACCTGACTGAGTCGGTCGACATGCGACTGCCGCGGCGTGTCTATCTCGACTCGGATGGTCTCCGGGTCAAGCACTTTTCGAATGTCTGTGATGTATCTTTCCAGCGTCAGAATGTCCGGGTCGTACGCTGGGATGACGACGCCTACTGATTCACCCATCGCTGGCCCTCACATCCCCCAAACGTGCCATACTTTTGAATTGTTCCCCGACACCAGCGAATGCACGAACCAGCACACACCACATTCCACAGTCTCGAATTGTGACAGGGGGAGTCAATCCCATAGAGTACATGTCAAATTGATAGAGTCACACTAAAAGCTATTGCGCTCATCTCGATAAGTCGTAACTCAGGATCTTGCTGAACCAATCGGCGCTCTCGTTCAGCAAGAGGCCGAGAAAGTTGAGATATCCCTGAAGATGGTGCTTCGAGACACCTCTGAACTTCGCCAGCCACTGGCGAAGGAAGCTATGGCGGTTTTCACAGCTGTTGACGTGGGCGTCGCCGATCACGTACGCATCGTCGTGCGTGATCGCCAGATGAGCGTCAATGCCGTCGTACTCGTCGATATCATCGTAGATCGTGTAGTCGTCGGTACACAGAATCACTGTCTCGTCACCTTTCTCGGCGATCTCTTCGTCTACGTCTTGGAGATTCTCTCGCACCAGAAACTCCACTCGTCCGTCGGAAGCCCCCGAAGTTCGGCATCAGAAGACCGAGACCACCCTTGTACCACCGGCGGGCCCAGCGTGTTCCTGTCCCGGAGGACCTGCCGACTCGTCGGCAGCGTCCTCCAGCGTTGCTCCCTTGTAGACCCGTTTGATGAAGATCAGCCGCTCAGTGAGTTTCTCATCGGTAGATTCCGCAAGGAGTCGGTCGATATCGTCCTCACCGAGGTGACGGACGATCTCTTTGCGGTGATCTCCAGACATACTCTCATATCAAATGCCACCTCCATAACTTCCCCTAACCACTATGGACAACCAAATCTCCCCGCTTCAACTCTTTTGATTTAGCGTCCCATCCCGCCGCAGTCTTGTGATTCAACAGAGCCCCGCTAATCGATCGTAGAACCGACGCAGGTATTCGTATATCTTCGGGCTGTAAATCAGCCTTGTGAATCCAATTTTGTACTGTCGATCGAACCCGTTTGATACCGAATATCTCAAGAATAAACAGTAATCGAAAGTGATAGCCCTGCCAGACGGAAATGAATACTCACCTTCATCAGCGGTTGCGGTGTCGCTTCTCGCTCCACAGAATCTAAGTTGAGTTGGCCGATACTACCGTTGAGGCTAGCGTTTTCGGACATAAGTCATTCAGAAAACGCTACGGTTCACTCTTCCGTCCTTATCTGAACACCACGTCTCGTTCAAAGTCAGTATCAAAGTCAATTTATGTAACCTCGGTATATGGCTTATAAGGGTATGTTAGATAAACGTCACCAAATAAAACTAAGTATAAGTGGATTCCTCTGTACTTTCGCATTCATTTATTTTATAATGAATTATAATATTCCAACCACATATGCTAGAGATACTTTCTTCTACGCAGATTTCTTCATTGCTAATGAAATTATAAGTGATTCCACTATTCCCCTAGTCAATGAAATAGATTTTACTAATAGATGGGGTAAAATCGGAAACCGGGCAAAACTCCCAATACTACCTCTGCTTTTAGCAATCGCACATTTGATTACTAACCTGAGTATAAGTTCAATATATGTACTATTTCCATCTTTTGTCTTGATTTCAGTTGGTTTCTATATAATTATAAAGAAGTACGACATCAGCTTACTAACTACAACTATTATAGCAATTTGTGGTGGAATCACGGCACCTGCAACTGTATTTTACACAATTACTATTTCGGCTGTAGTTCAGGGTATGACTGTGTTGAGCATTGCCCTGCTTGGAGTCCAAATCACTCACTTTAATAAGAGTGAGACAAATACAATTAGTCGACTGCTTTTTACCGTTATATTTATTCTGTTATTATTGTTTTTATTTTATTGGTACCCTCCAGATTATCTAATCTTTTCCGGTATAATATTTGTATCAGGATTACTTTTAATTTTTAAACAAAAGGGTGTATATTTGTATCCTGTTCTAATAGTTGCCTCTGTATTAATTGGTCTGCAAGTTATAGAATTACCTCTGCCTTCGTATCTCCGAAATTTTCAATTAGCTGTTTTACAAATTTCGACTTTGGACTTTGCGAATCCTGCAAATGCTAACGTCGTATCGTATCCAACTGCATATTCCCCAAAATACTACGCCTTAATTCCATTGGCTGGGCTGATACCAATTTCATTAATCGGTGGCATTGCGAGTTTCGTAGATTACCGAAAGGATGCGGACAGCGCAACAATAATAGCCTTATCTTGGGGAATTGTAATAGTCTTAATATCGGGCATATACTTAGCCAATTCAACTGCGTGGCTTATTGGGAGAACCTATTTTTTGGCGTTCCCTGTAATAATCCTTGGTGCTGCACGTGGCTTAGAATACATAAACAAAAAACGGCAAATCTTTGTAAGTCTATTGTTACTTGGTTTAGTTTTAGTCTCAGTGGTACTTCAAGCCGGATTACCCCCTGTTCAAATCCAGTCATATGAGCCGGGAGTCAAAACAGGTTCTCAGTGGGCTGGGACTTATGCAACTCAAAATGTAGTAACTGATCATAAGACTGGGGCTCCAATGGCTGCTCGAGGAGATTTTATCGCGGAATATCCCCGAAACTATACATATGCAAGACAGGTATACTATACAGAAGATTATAAAAAATTTGATAAGAACTTTCAAGGATTGTTGGTGCTGTCCAAAGGTATGACACGGTATGGGATATTTGTGATGGAGTCAGCTCATAAACCCATCTCAAAAACTGCTTATCAACAAAGAGTTGAGTACTCTTCCCGCATATACTCGAACGGAGAAGTGTCCGTCATACATAATTAATATCCGTAATCTATATATTGGATCATGAGACGGCAACGTAGATACCGAATTAAATACTTATGCTAATTTGTACAAGGCCCTTACCGAACTGAGTGAAACAAGGCCCCGAGAATTACAGCATCCCGCCGTACGCTAGTTGCTATGCACAATCAGGCTCTGTAGTTTCGATACACTGCGCTGGATTTCACGGATATCGGACGCTCCGGCAGAGGTTGTAGACGGTGGCATTGAGGATGATTTCACGGAATTCAAGCCACCAGCTTCGCGCACGCACGGCACCGCCGAGCGTGCGCTTGATGCTTGAGAAGACGGTTTCAGACATAGATCGTTGGTGGTACCGATCACTGTCCATGCGGGCGTTGTGAGCGTGATCGAGTGAGTTGAACAGACGGTGTTTGATCAGCGGGCGGATGCCGTTGTGACGGAGTTCGTCACGGAATGCTTTCGCGTCGTATCCTTTGTCGGCAGCGAGGCTCCGCAGGTCGCCCGCGTTGCCGCCGACAGCGGCAGCTCCCCCTTCGATTAGCGTCCCTCGACCACTATCGACGACTCATCTCGACAGAACAGGTGACTCAGGTCAGGTTAACTGGCGATGCTTTGTGAGGTACTGAACTTACCTCGGGAGATTTATATATATGACACTTCTTCAACCTATAATGGGAAAAATAGGCATTTTGACGTTCCATAATAACGAAAATCGAGGTGCGATTTTACAGGCATATTCTCTACAGAAATCATTAGATAATATATTCAATTCAGATGTGGAAATCATTGACTATAGGACCAGTTCGAAAGAAAAAGCACGCAAAAACGAGATCATCATTTCTGAACGGCCCTGGAAGGTTGTTTCTAGGTATAATGATCATGGACTTATTGAGAATTTCTTACAAGAAGAATTACCAATTAGTGAATCATCTATAACTACTGATGAACATAAAAAAGCGATAGATTGGCTTAACAAACAAGAGTACGATATAATATTCACAGGAAGTGACGAGATCTGGAAGATACCATTAAACCACGGGAACGGATTTTTTTCCCGTTTTTACCACAAGAGGCCCTTCCCGAATCTTTACTTTTTGGACCCTGAGGTTTCTGCAACAAAAGTAGCATATGCAGCATCATCTAATGAAACCGACTTAGAGCAATTAAGTGAGTCGCAACGACGGAACTTAGCTAAATTATTGGCATCGTATGATAGCATTAGTGTTCGAGATAATCACACCGAGAATTTGGTAGATGAACTGGAGTTGAAAGCTCACCGTGTGCCAGATCCAACATTATTAACAGAGCTACCTATACGGGATGTAGAGGGTCTTCTAATTGAAAATGGAATAAATCCAGATGAACCCATATTAGGATTTCACGCTACTCACAATGACTTATTCAAGAAAATTTGTGAAGAATATAGGAAACGAGGTTTCCAGATTATCTCTTGTACAAATTCAAAATATGCTGATCTAGAGCTTCCCGGAAAGGTAGATCCATTCGAATATTTCTCTGTATATGAGTATTTTGATATGATGGTTACAAGCAGTCTACACTCGACTATATTTAGTATGAAACACGGAAATCCCTTCGTAACGATTGATGTGAATGAGGCATACTCAGATATGGAAAGCAAGACCTTTTCATTACTTGAAGACTGCTCGATGCTACCTCGACATATTGATGCTGTAGACAATGATAGCGTTGAATTTTTAAGTCAGTTAGATAGGTACGAATCACAACCCGATATAGACTCCATTAATAATACGCTGAAACAACAAAAGCAAAAGGGTATCAACTATTTACGATCAGTTAAGAAGAAGTATGAATAGAACCACTGAGTCTCTGGCACAATATACTTGGTTAAAAATTGGGGGACCTGCAGATATAGTAATCCCTGAAAATAAAAAAGAACTTATAAGTATATTAAATGAATGCAGCACATCTGGTGAGTCTTATCGAATACTCGGAAATGGCTCAAATGTGTTAATATCTGATAAGGGAATTGATGACTTAGTAATTATAAATACGGACGCCTGTAGTCGATTAGAAATTGAGGGACGAAATGTGTATGCCGGCGGATCAGTAATGGTCCCACAATTCATAAGCAGTTGTATTGAAAATAACCTAGGGGGATATGAATACCTGTATTCTGTACCAGGTACAATTGGTGGATCAATCTATATGAATGCAGGCCGAGGCGCAGGTCACAATCAAACGATAAGCGATTATTTGAAATCGGTTGAGGTTTACGCTGATGGAAAAATTAAAACTATGAGAAAAAACGAGCTTGATTTTGATCATCGATATTCTTCCTTCCAAAATTACGATGAGTTGGTCATACTGGAAGCACAATTTGAATTACCGGAACAATCAACTGAAGTTGGTAGAAAAAAAGCTCAAGAACGGATGAGTAAAGTTCAGAAGCGAGAGCGATCTTTACCCAACGCCGGTTCCGTATTCAAATCTGGTGCCCGACTTCCCCTGCATAAATTCCCTCCCCAAGGATTATCTGTTGGTGACGCTCGGTTCGTAGGGCCAAATCGGATCTGTAATGATGGGAATGCTTCCTTTGATGAAGTGGTCACTCTTATAAATAGGGCTAAACTCTTGAATAAAATAATTCCCCCCTTTGAAGAACCAGAAGTTGAATGGAAAATCTGGGAATGAAGCTATTGATCTTTTGTAAATGAGCAAGAATATCATCTCTGGCTTTCTGTCAGTCTTATTTGGGAAAATTGGAGTGATGATTTTGACAGTTGCAATTACCCCACTATTGGTGAGAATTCTTGGTAGCGGAAATTATGGTGATTATGCATTTCTACTCTCAATCTTCTCTGTCGTAACAATATTTTCTAGGTCTGGTATTTCTGCAGGAATCAGAAAGTATATTTCAGAAAATAATAATCAAACTGATTGGGAAGACCATGTATTTTCATTTTATTCTCGGTTAGGAATTACTTTGGCGGTACTGATAGGGGGTGCGCTCATAATAGGGGCGATTGTCCTCCCGGTTGAGATTATTTTTGGCCCGAATTACACATGGTATCTATTTTTTCTCTCTGCCATGTTGGTAGCCGATCAGCTATTCTATGTGTCTCGATTCACGTTGATGGGTCTAAAATTTGAGCGCTATTCCGAATCACTTCTAGTTTTTCAGAAATTAATATTTGGGATATTAGGAATTACACTTGCGTATCTCGGATATGACGTTCTTGGGGTTCTCGCTGGCACAGCAATATCGTCATTAACTGCATCAATAATCGCTATTTGGTTACTAAGGTCCCGTATTGATTTATTGGCCCCAATAAAGCAGCTACCAAACAGTTTTCCCAAGTCAGATCTGCTGAAATTTAACATAACAAACACTATATTCGTTTTATTGACAGTATCGTTATATAATGTGGATATTTTACTTCTCAGACCTTTTGTCGGCAACCAGCAGACAGGTTTATACAAAGCCGCGTTAGTAGTGGCTGAGTTTCTTTGGTTAGCACCACAGGCCGTTCAAATAATTTTTATCCAATCTTCATCTGAGCTATGGTCTAAAGGTGACTATGACGAAATTCAGTCCATGTTGGGTAGGTCTACTCGGCTTAATTTGTTGTTTACTTTATTAATGGTGATCGGTATTGGGTCTTTAGCTCACGAATTTATTTATTTGTATTTTGGCGAAGAATTCCAGGGAGCTATTGTCCCACTAATACTACTCCTTCCTGGAGTTCTGGGCTTTGCAATTGCAAGGCCAATTTACGCTATTAGTCAGGGTAAAGGAAACCTTAAACCACTAATATTCGCAACAGGAACTTCTGCCTTATTGAATTTGATACTGAATCTCATGCTGATACCGAAGTATGGTATTGCAGGAGCAGCTATCGCTACAAGTATAGGCTATGGCTCTATGATTGTTCTACATAGCATAGTAGCTCTTCGGCTAGGATGCAATCCATACCACGATATCCGAATTTACAGTGTAATCATTACAGCCAGCCTATCTGCAGTTCTAATCTACACTCTTTCACAGTTGATAATCTCTAATATCTTATCTTTGATTGTAGTTCCTCCTTTAGGATTCATTTTCTATTTTGGACTAGCACTCCAAACCAAGGCTATTACACCTGAAGAAGTTATTCCAATGGTCAAACGAATACCCTCTCCGTTCGGTAGATGGGTTGCGACAGCTATTCAGTCTGTAAGTTAGATATGACGATCCAAATACCAAGAAATTCAAGGGACATTTTTAAAATACCAGACTGCGAAAAAGGAATATTATAATGGACTCGAAAAACCCGCTTGTCTCAGTTATTTTACCGACGTATAATCGGAGTAACATACTCTCACGAGCCATCGAATCAGTATTGATACAAACGTACGAGAATCTTGAACTGATTATAGTTGATGACGCATCAACAGATGATACAGAAGAAGTTGTCTCAAGCTATGAGGACGACCGTATCAACTATATCCAGAAGACAGATAATCAAGGTGGGGCAGCTGCAAGAAATACAGGTATACTGAAGTCTGACGGAGAAATTGTAGCTTTTATTGACAGTGATGATGAATGGGCTCCCAGTAAGTTACAAAAGCAGGTCGATGTATTCATCAAAGATGCTAAAGTCGGTGTTGTATATACCGGAACGACTCTTGTAAACAATAGTAAAAAAACGAAAGGAAAAGTACCCACTGAAAAGGGATATATTTACAACAAGCAGTTGTATATGGACAATATTAGTCCTACCTCTGCTGTGGCTGTACGGAGAGAATGTTTCACACTAGTTGGGCTATTTGATCCCTCATTAGAAGCGCGGCAAGACTATGATCTGTGGCTAAGATTGTCTCGAAATTATAAATTTGATTATGTGTCAGAGAGTCTTGTAACTATATATCGGGAGCATGAGGACAGAATTAGTTCAAATATTAGTAATCGAATCCAAGGACAACTTAGAATCCTCAAGAAAATACAACCAGAATTAGAAACATTTGGATTTATAGAGGAGCGCAAGATCCGCTCCAACCATTACTTATCTATTGGAAGACATGCCTGGATACATGAAGACTATGAAACGTCTACCAAATTTACAATTGATTCCCTGCAGATCTACCCGCTTAATCCCTTCGCTTTTATATTACTGCTTTTATCAATGTGTGGAATCAGTCCAGAGACCCAAGCTCTACAGTGCATAAACCGTATAAAAAAAGCTGTATCAGAGTACTCCAATTAAAGCTAGGGTCGGAATAACTGGTATACTCATGGGTAGAGGATTGTTGGTGGCATCATAGCACAGTTTCTAAGATTATCTGGAGTGCTTCATCACCGGGTTTGCGGCGGACGCGCTTCTGTAGTTGGAGCGCTCTGAGATAGGGTGTGAGCTTGTCTTTAATACCTCGATGGGGCAAGAGCCACGTATCTCGCCAGCGACACGTGGCTCTCGCAGGTGTTGACGTGTACGCCTCCGTCAGCATATTTGCCTTCGCCATGGACGACGTATTCGTGGCCCGACGCTCCATGAAGAACGTCTTGAATGGAATCATGCTTTGTCGGGTGGCGCGGCTGCGCCACCCTTTCCTGCTGGGACTTCGAGCTACTGCTCCATCTCACCAACAATCCTCTACAGAAGAGCGTAATTGGTAAAATCTCCTTGCAGGTCTTCTCATTGTATAGTTTCGGTGAGTACGTCTCGTAATTGTGTAGTGGCGTTTTCCCAAGTAAACCTTCGAGCATATGCTTTCCCTTGAATTGCAAAATCTCTAGCCATTTGCTCGTTCTCTAATATCTGTATAATCGCATCTGTGATGTCCTGAATATTTTCGGGGTTGACTTGGATGCATCCTTCCTGAAGAATCTCTCCGAGAGACGTAGTTTCAGATGCAACGACGGGCGTGCCACACGCCAGGGCTTCTAGAGGTGGAAGTCCGAACCCTTCGTACAGAGATGGAAAGACGAAGACGTCCGCATTCTCATAGGCGTACTTCAGCTCTCCTTCGGTTACGAACCCTGGTGTGATAATATCATCTCGGCTTTCAATATCGACGCTCTTGAAGATGTTTTTGTTCTCGGGACCGATGATAACTAGCTTATGCGGGAGATCGGTCTGCGTTTTGATTGCTGCGTACGACTTTATAACCCGTTTAAGATTCTTCCGTGGGTTCATCGACCCCACGAATAAGAGATAATCCTCAGGGATCCCATTGAGCTGCTCGCTCTGAGATGAAAAGAACGTCTTGTCGACACCGTTGTACACGACACCGACTTTCGAAGATGGCACGTCCAGGTTATCGACAATCTCACTCTTCGAAAATTCAGAGACTGTTGTGATAGTACTTGCAACATCGGCACCACGAGGAACCGCTAACCGTCTGTACAGCTGGTGGATACCACTCGACCATCCCTTGAGGGCATTCACATCATGGATACACATGACCACTGGACACGATATTCGAGTCATCGGTGCATTTCCGTTTGGACAGTACAAGACATCAATGTCAGACCGGTGTACTAGAGCAGGCAATACCACCCGTTCCCAGACAAGCCCGTACGCTTGTGATGAGACAGGATATGCAGTACTCACAACCATATCATCCGGGAAAAGGGAGTTTAGGGAACTATCACCGAACAAAATGACATCAGTATCGGATCGGTCTATAAGCCCTCTAGTATGTTTGATTGAAGTCTGTACGGCCCCACCAGGTTCATTGACTGTAAATGTGCGTGCATTCACCCCAACTTTCATTATTTATTCCTTGTACCCCAGCGCACTCAACCGACGTTCGATTTCCTCATCTACATCATCTTCGTCGGCTGCATCTACGTCACCTTCCAGTTGAACTCGTTCGGTAATGTGTGCTTCCAGATCCCCGCGGAGTGAGCGGTTCGAACACTCCCCGAACTCAATCGAACCACTCTCCCGATCCCGTCCACAGAAGCAGGCTCCCTCTCGGGTCCGAAGAGCATATCGACGAATGTGGCTGTGTTCGTCCTCACCGCGGGCTTGGAGAAACACCGTTCGGTCAACATCCAATTGGTCTAGCAACGAGACACGTTCAGAATCAATATCCAGCCCTGCAATCCGTTTGAATGTACTCACGATATCTAGCGTACTTACCGGCGTATCTACTGTTCTATCAGCCCCGTCGGGTTCACGAACGAAAAGTGGGACATGCGTTATCTCATCGTGGAGATACCGCGGGTGCTCGTAGTATCCGTGTTCACCGAACGCATCCCCGTGGTCAGCCGTGACCACCAGCAGCGAATCCTCCAGCAAATCCCGGTTTCGAAGTTCCTTCAGGAACTCACCGATATACTCGTCGTTGTAACGGATTTCAGCATCGTAGAGATCAATCAACAACTGACGTTCTTCCTCGGTAATCGATTCTGGGTCGTCAATCGCACGCTGGTACAGCGACTGGGCATCGCGGCCGGACAGTTTCTTGTCTGCATACAGCGTTGCGTACTCACCCGGTGGCTCATATGGCCCATGGGTGTCCATGTAGTGGTTCCAGAGGAAGAACGGCTCGTCAGAATCCAGCGAATCAATCCACGACAGTGACCGCTCGTTGATCTCTTCGGCCCGAGCATAATGGCGATTTCGTAGTTTGTCAAGTGCGCGTTGGGCCAGGGCGACGAGTTTGTGCTGGCCGAAGTGGAGATCATCATCGAACTCATCGAAGCCCTGATCGAAGCCATATGCTCTCGAAACGAACGGATTAGAATGGAATCCTCCGGTCGCAAACCCAGCTTTCGAAAGCTGGGAAGCGATTGTCTCCGTTGCAAGCCGGTAGCTATCGTTGATTGCCACATCGGGGTACTCCCCGGTCAACAGCGCAGGGACCGCTTCGCGTGTGTGTGAACTAGCGCTATAGGCATTTGTGAACCGAATACCCTCCTCGGCAAACTCATCAAGGACAGGTGAGGTCTTCCGATGGTACCCATAACAGGAGAGGTGGTCCGCCCGGAGTGCGTCCGCAGAAAGCAGGATTATGTTCCGCGGGGAAGCAGTCATGTATCCGGCTCTTTCTCCGGATATGATTTTATTCTTCCGAAGCTAGTAATTACTGCACCCTGCGCACCAAACGACTGAACGAAAAGCAATCAACAAACACCTCAGGCTATCCCGGATTCGTATAAGGTACGCCGTTTAGCTGTCCAGCTTGAACCAGTCTACGCCGTTCACTGAAACAGAGTATTCAAGATGGTCCTATGGGAAATGATATTCACATAGTGATGGATGTCTGTTTTATAAGCAACGTTATCTATCCGTTCGTCACCGGGGGTGCAGAAAAGCGAATTCACGAAATCGGCACCCGCCTCGCCGACGAGGGCCACGACATCACCATCTACGGCCGACATTTCTGGGACGGACCAGCAGAGACCACACACGAGGGAATGACCCTCCGTGCAGTCGCCCCAGAAGCAGAGCTCTACGAAGACGACCGCCGGTCCATCACCGAGGCCATCGACTTTGCGGCTCGGGCACTCTCTCCGCTCCGTCGACGTCTCAGCAACGATGAACACGACCTTGCGATCGCTAGCGTCTTCCCGTATTTTCCAGTTCTCTCGACGAAGCTTGCTAGCCTCGGGACTAGCACACCAGTCGTCACGACCTGGCACGAGGTCTGGGGCGACTACTGGGAGGAGTACCTTGGCCCGCTCGCTCCGGGTGGCAAACTCGTCGAACAACTCACGGCCAAGACGCCCCAGCATCCGATCGCGGTTTCGGGCATCACTGCGGACAACCTCGCTGCCATCGGCCCGAGTCGCGAACATATCGAGGTCGTGCCCAACGGGCTTGACACCGAGCAGGTCCAGACTGCACCCCTGCCCGACACTGGCTACGACATCATCTTTGCTGGCCGGCTTATCGAGCACAAGAATGTCGACATTCTGCTAGAGGCTTTCGATGCAGTCGCCGACAGGCATGAGGTCACGCTAGGTATCATCGGTGACGGCCCGGAGCGTGACCGGCTGGATACCAAACGCGAATCACTGACACACGCCGACCGGGTTTCGGTGTTAGGCTTTCTCGAAGAGTACGAGGATGTTCTCGGCCATATGCGGGCTGCAGACATATTCGCGTCTCCCTCAACGAGAGAGGGATTCGGAATTACGTTCGTCGAGGCGATGGCTGCCGACTGCACCGTGATTGCTGCGGACCACCCAGACTCGGCGGCAGACGAGGTCATTGACGGCGCCGGCTTCCTCGTTGATCCCTCTGTTGACTCTCTCACAGAAACGCTCGACGCTGTTTTAGGCGGGAAACGACCATCGGAAGATCCGGTCGAACGCGCACAGCAATATGACTGGGATGCGGTAGCAGATCAGGCCGAAACCGTGTATCAGCGAGCTATTGACGGATCGTGGTAACCTGAGCTCTAGCGACACCAGAACTGCGCTTTGTCCCTCGTCTGCGTTTAATACTGTAGCCGACCCACACACCTCGTAACGAGTGAAACATCGTCATGGGTCCCCGCCTGTCGCTGAGCCATCTATAGCCTGAATGACAACATCTGGATCCCGAAGCAGTCGATGCTCAAGGTAGCTCCCTTCACCCTGTCCACCCCCTGTGTGATTCGATTCAGTCACCCCGAGAAACGATTGTTCTTTCAGCAGCCGGTACACGCGATCTTCGGAGAGCGGGTCTGCCCCAGCCTGCTTTGCGACCTCCAGATAGAGCGTATAGATCTGATGGGTTCGGAAGGCCTCCTGCGCGGGGTTGTCGACCGTGAGGAGCGCCAGCGCCCGGAGGATGTATTTCACATGCGGCGTCGTCCCACGCACGAGTTTCTCGAAGCGGTTCACCTCTGCTTGCTGGACGGCGTCATCGACGTGCGAGACTGTGACTGTCTCCGTCCCCTGTTTCTCAGCGAGACGACCAGCTTCGTATAGCGTATCGATCGCTTTCCGTGCATCCCCGTGTTCTTTGGCTGAGAGAGCCGCCACCTTCGGGATCACATCGGGCTCCAACACGTCTGGTTCGAAGGCATCCGTCCGGTTTTCCAAAATCGCCCGTAATTGGCCGGCATCATACGGGTCAAAGACGAGTTCATTCTCCTGAAGACTGGAGTCGATGCGTTCGCTCAATCGCTCGCGATATTCGATTTTGTTGCTGATACAGATGGCACCGACGTGCGCCTCCGCCTTCCCGCTCTCGCGAGCCCGAGAGAGACTGCGTAACAGTTCATCATCGTCTAACTTGTCGATTTCATCGAGAATGACGACAAGTGAATTAATGTTGTACTCCTCAAGTAGGTCCCAGGTGATGTCACGGTAGTCGGCGGCTCCGATTCCGACACGCGGGACGTCGATATCTGCGTCGAGGCTCGCCACTAGTTTACGCGCCATTTCCCGGCTTGCCTTTGCGTCGGTCTGATAATCGGAGCAGTCGACGTACGCCTGCTGAAACGAGATATCGTTTGCCTGTGCCTCGAAGTGAGCCTCACGAGACACACACCTCGCAACGAGTGACTTTCCGGTTCCGGTCTTGCCGTATATGATCGTACTCTCCGGTGGGCCGCCGACCGTTGCCGGACCGAGTGCTTGCCCGATAGCGCTGACTTCGTCGTCTCTGCCGACGACCCGCTCTAGATCAGGGACGTGGCCGACTCGAACCAACTCCCTGTTAGCAAATATGCCGCCAGTTTTGAAGATATTATCGTCCTCATTTGAGCCAGACATTATCTACCCTATCAGAATCATCCCTGTATCATAAGCGTGGCGACCGGACAACGAGTGAAAACTTCAAGACCCCCCCAAAACCGAATTCAATGCGATTACGAACTGCTTTATATATTTAGGATCCAGAAAGTACACACCACCTACCGAGTGTAACGGCACAGTGCTCACACTCGGTTACGCACGGCTACACGCCATACGGTACACAGCCTACGATGGACGATATCTGGATACACGAACCCGTTCCCCTCTCACTAGTGGCATGCCGTCTACCAACAGTAAACTGAACGACTAGCGGAAGGTGCACGATTGCCACTCGGCTCATAATGTGTCTCTGTCGACAACGATCAGTGGCCAGTACACTCGGTACGTGGTGTGTGCCTGTGGGAGCCACTCGCGGACTACTGTAAGATACCAGTCTGGTCGGATACTCGATTCTGCTTGCGACTTCGCGGCTTTTGCCAGTTCACACCCCGTTATCTGACGTTCATCGGAGCCAGTGGATAAACCAATCTTCACTCGGTGTGAGGTGTGTCTGAGATTGGCAGCTGTCGTTCAGACACTGACAGCCAGTACACTCGGTGCGAGGTGTGTCTGGGACAGGCTTCTCGTCAACCAGACAGCGACAATCACACGCTCTATCACGTGCATCCTCGCGAGACCCGTCCCAAAGCCCACCCACGGCGGCAGCCGTGGAGCCGCTCTGGCAATTATCGTCGAAAGAGAGACACCGTTCCGGACACGAACCAACTGCTACCAAAGACACTGGACACGGTGGATTGTGTCCCAGCGATAGCGGCACAGAAATCAGGTCTACACGCAATAACCCGAAAGAACACTTACATCGCCTCTGTGAACCGAGCGGTGTGGACTGTGTATCTGAACGCAATGGCACGCGCAAACCCGCATCCCACACAAGGCATTTCCTCGCACACGACCTCAGCACTACTAACCAGAGAATGGTCCTCCCGAGCGAGCATTTCATCATCGCCCTCCTCCCTGTCGCAGTATACGCACTCCTCCGGGACAGACACCTCCCGTCGCTCCAGTTGGTCGCGGTTACGTTCTTCGGCAGCCAGTTCCCAGATCTCATCGACAAGCCGTTAGCGTACGAACTTCATCTCATCCCCTCCGGGCGGGTGTTTATGCACTCGCTCCCGTTCGCGATTCCGCTCTCGATTGTCGTCGTCGCGTACGCAGTCCGAACGGACCGGACTCGACTTGGAACGGCGTTTGCGTTCGCCCACCTCTCGCATCTGGTAGCCGATAATCAACAACTCCTGCCTCCGAACCTGTACGTGTCGTCGGATTTGCTCTGGCCGCTCCAGCCGCCCGTCGCACGCTCGCCAGTCCCACAGTGGGTCGGTGAGGGCGCAGTGAATCTGCATCTCTGGACCGGGTTTTCGGTGCTCGTCCTCACGCTGGTGGCGTACGTGCTAGTCGTGGACCTGCAAGCCCAACTCGACAGTAGATAGCGGTGTCTGCACCACGCTAGAGCCAGAACTGCATATCAGGCGGAGATAACGATTCTCCGGAGACGATTGCCAGGCAGACAGCAGTTCCAACCGGAGCGGCCTGATCACTTGCATTCTGTGCTTGTGTCTCCACTTGCTTGCAACCTATGCGCGTAAACGGGAAAGTGGAGTTACTGACGACGCAGTGACCCCATTCTGCCGGGAGCTTCCCCTATGATGTAGCGAGGGCGCTGTTTTCAGCTGTTGGGCTGTCACGAATCGGACCCATGATGTTTTAGGCGGACGGGCGAGCGAGAACACTGTATGCGACGATTGGTCCTCGCCGTATGCCTCGTTTCCTTCCTTGCCGGGTGTGGTGCATTCATGACTGATAGCCCGCCACCGAGCGACGAACGAGCCGTCACGGCTGTCGAGGAGGCGAACAGCACCGTCGCCGCCGTCGACGCGTACCGGTTCCAAATGGACATGCACGTGACAGCGTCGGATGGTGAGCAATCACGGACTGTGAGAGTCGACGGCGATGGTGCGGTAAACGTCTCCGCAAAACGGATGCAAGCGACGACGCGGACACAAGACCAAACGGTCGAATCCTACATCGACGGGTACAGAGCGTACCAGGGCTGTCAGGACCCTTGGGGTGGCTACGCCGTTGAGAACGTCTCGCGCTCCGAGCCGTGGGCGACCACGACGCCGCTCCATCGGCAACTGCTGCTCTTCGAACGCTCGAACGTCTACTGGCGGGGCAATGAGACGCTTGACGGTAACCGGACTGTCCTTGTCACGGCGTCACCGAGCACTGAGACTATCAGGTCACTCATG
>Ga0207813_100532_pt1 | contig 20131 bp, 16 predicted proteins | sample A23E3SouthBayCA_2_FD_187730 | JGI IMG/M metagenome (GOLD analysis project Ga0207813, IMG submission 187730) | Aerobic enrichment media microbial communities from Eden Landing Ponds, California, USA - A23 E3 (4) (SPAdes) | ecosystem: Environmental > Aquatic > Marine > Unclassified | place... | reverse complement strand
AATCCTTACGAAGGATTCGCTCTGCCAGTCTGAGCTACACCGGCGCGTCGCTCGCGTACATCAGTTGTTGGACGCATAACCGCAATAAGGATTGCGAATCGGGGCCACCGAGAGGGACGTTCTCACTCCGCTCGGGAGCCGACGACGGTGACCGGGTCGTCCGCCTCGAGCAGGACTTGCTGGGAGACGCTGCCGAACACTGCTTTGCCGGTCGGCGACCGCTTTCTGGACCCCATAACGATCTGGTCGACATCGAACTCGTCGGCCAGATCGATGATGCCGTCCGCGGGCGGTTGCGTCCCCTCGGCCAGTTCGACATCGACCTCGTGGTCTTCGAGGTAATCACGCACGAGGCGAACCGTCGAAATCCGCTCGACGTTGCGGATCTCCTCGGGCGCTTCCGCCTCTTCCTTGGTCAGTGCGTGGGTGATGACGGCCTTGATCTCGGTGTCGGCGGACGGTAGCTCCGCGACGAAGGCAGCTTGGCCGCGGGCGCGGTCTTCGTCGGCGTCGACGGGAACAAGTATCGTGTACATGTGTTAGCCTCCTAGATACAGGCGTCCGACTTCCTCGTCGTTAAGCAGTTCGGTCCCCGTGCCGGTGAACTTGATTTCGCCGCTCGCGAGCACGAAGCCGCGGTCGGCGATAGAGAGCCCCTTTTCGGCGTTCTGTTCGACGAGCAGGATGGTGGTTCCGAGGTCGTTGAGTTGCTCGATACGCTCGAACACGTCGTCGATGAACCGCGGTTCGAGCCCGATAGACGGCTCGTCGAGCATCATCACGTCCGGTTCGACCATCAGCGCGCGGGCCAGTTCCAGCAGACGACGCTGGCCGCCCGAGAGAGTACCGGCTGACTGGCTCCGGAGGTCGGCGAGCACCGGGAACTCCTCGTACAGTTCCTCGGCGCGGGCAGCGGCGCGGTCGTCGTCGTTGAACACGTAGCCGCCCATCAGCATGTTCTCGTGGACGCTCATCCCGGGGAAGACGCTGGCGTCCTGCAGCACGTAGCTCATCCCGTTGGCGAGGTTCTGCTGGGGCGACCGGCCAGTGATCTCCTGGCCGCGGAACGACACCGTCCCGGACTGGACGTCCGCGAACCCGTAGATGCTCTTCATCAGGGTGGACTTCCCGGAGCCGTTCGGGCCGATGAGACAGGCGACCTGTTCGTCCTCGACGGCGATGCTTACGTCGTGCAACACGGTGGTGTTGCCGTAGCCGGCCGTGACGTTCTCCATCCGAAGCACCGTGTCCCCGGTCGGTTCGCTCGTGGCGTCTGGTGTGGATGCCATACTCACTCCCTCCCGAGGTACGCGTCGAGCACGCGCTGGTCGTTCTGTATCTCTTCGGGCGTCCCGTTGGCGATGCGCTCGCCGTGGGCCAGGACGTAGATGCGGTCGGCGATGTCCATGACGAAGTCCATGTTGTGTTCGATGAGGAAGATTGTCGACTCCTGCTCCTCGTTGGCGTTACGGATGTAGTCGATGAGGTTCTCGAGCATCGAGGGGTTGATACCGCCGGCGGGCTCGTCCATCAGCAGGATTTCGGGTTCCGACATCAGCTCCATCGCGAACTCGAGCAGCTTCTGCTGGCCGAAACTCATCCGCCCGGCGCGGGTCTCTGCGAGTCCACCGAGATCGACGTAATCAAGTAGTTCGTCCGTCCGAGCGAGCAGCGAACTGTCGGGGCGGCGCATGAGACTGGAGACGTCGGCGCCCCCCTCCTGGGCCGCAAGCAGCAGGTTCTCGCGGACGGTCATGTCCCCGAAGATGCGGGTCTCCTGAAACATCCGTCCCAGGCCAGCCCGCGCGATCTTGTGCTCGGGCCAGTCCGTCACGTCCTCGCCCTGGAGGTAGACTCGACCCTCGTCGGGCGTCAACGTCCCGGTGATGCAGTTGAACAGCGTGGACTTGCCGGCGCCGTTCGGTCCGATGAGGCCGACGATTTCGCCACTGTGGATCTCGATGTCCACGTCGTCGACGGCGGTCAGGCCGCCGAAGCGCTTCGTGACACCGTCGGTCCGCAGCACCGCACGGTCGCTGTCCGTGTCGGTCGCCGGGCCGCTCGTTGCCTTACTCATCGGCACTCACCTCCGATCCGTCGTCAGTGTCCGTGGCGGCCATGCCGCCGTGTTTGTAGTAGTCCATCTGGCTGGCGTATTCGCTGAGCGTTCCGACGACGCCCTTGGGGAAGCCGATGACCGTGATGATGACGGCTCCACCAAGCAGGACGAGCTGCCACCCGACGGCGTACGTCTCCACGAGTTCGATAATCGTGTGGAGTCCGAACGCGCCGATGACGGGGCCGGCGACGGTGCCGGACCCGCCCAGCAGGGCCATGGCGATGAGCTCCACGTTCCAGGCCCCGTTGTAGGCCGTCTGGGGGTCGATGAACGTGTTGAACAGGCTGTACGCGGCCCCGGCGAAGCCAGTGAACAGGCCGGCCAGCATCCACGCGGCCGTCTTGTAGTAGGTGGTGTTGAACCCCATCGCCGTGGCCTTCTCCTCGTCGTCGCGGATGGCGTTCAGAACGAAGCCAAACCGCGTTCCGGAGAGGTAGTAGACGAGCCCCATCTCGACGACGAGAACGCCGAGGAACAGGTAGTAGAAGGTCTCGGCGGACGGCGTCTCAAGCAGTATCTTTCCGCTGGCGCCACCGGTGATGTCGAGGATGCGGGAGACCTGCTGGGCGACCAGCAGGACGCCCAGCGTCGCGATGGCGAAGTAGTGGCCGCGGAGTCGGAGCACGACGATGCCGATGATGGCTGCGAAGGTGACGGCGAGCAGGCCGGCCAGCAGGAACGCGACCGGGAACGCGACGGCGAAGTCCTTCGTCAGGATAGCCGTCGCGTACGCACCGATACCGAAGAAGGCCATGTTCCCGAAGGACGGATAGCCGGTCTGTCCGCCGACGATGTCCCAGGACAGCGCCAGGATGGCGAACAGGTACATCTCGGAGAGGACGGTCATGTAGTAGCCGCCCTCCAGTCCGAGAACGGGGAACGAAGCTGCAATCAGCGCCCCGAGACCGAGCAGCGGCCAGCCGTAGTCGTCACAGGTCCCGAGGAACCGGTCGACCTGTTCCGGTGGGAGAATCGACCGGAGGACGCCGCCGGACTCCTCGTCGGTCGTGCTCATTGCTCAGCCCCCTGGCCGAACAGGCCCTTCGGTTTGAGGATGAGCAGGACGATGAGCAGCGAGAAGCTCACCGCGAGCGTCCACTGCGAGGAGGCGAAGCCGGCGACCAGTTCCTCGACCGACCCGAGCAACAGGCCGCCGATGAGCGCGCCGGGGATGCTCCCGACGCCGCCAAAGACCACGATGATGAAGCTCTTGAGCGTGTAGATGAGCCCCATCTGTGGCTGGATGTTCAGGATGACGGCGATGAACGCGCCGATACCGCCGGCAATGGCCGAGGAGACGCCGAAGGTCACCGCGCGGGTGTGTTCGACGTTGATGCCGACCAGCGCCGCGGCCTCGGGGTTCTGCGAGACAGCCCGTATCGCTCGTCCGGTCCGTGTTTTCTGGAGGAACACGTACATGAGCGCGGTGAGGACGAGCGCGCCGGCGAAGGCGACGAGTTTCATCTTCGGGACGACGATGCCAGCGAGGTTCATCGACGGGTCCGCGAAGCTGACCTGAATCGACCGCGGGTTCGCCGACCACGCCTGTATCGCCAGTTGCTGGATGGCGATGCTCGCGCCGAAGGTCACCAGCAGCGTGAGGAAGATGTCGGTCCCGATGACCCGTGAAACCAGCGTCCGCTGGAGCGCGTACCCGATGCCGAACAGCACGGCGATGGCGACCGGGATGGTCGCCAGAAACAGGAGTGGTGACCCCTCCGCGTTCCCGGTGACCAGCGTCAGCACCCAGTAGGAGGTGTATCCACCGAGCATCACCATCTCGCCGTGGGCGAGGTTGATGATATCGACGACGCCCCAGATGAGCGCGAATCCGACCGCCACGCCTGCGAACAGCGCACCGACCAGCAGGCCGTTGACGACGAATTGGGTGGCAGCCATCGCTCTCAGCGCTCGCTCCAGTCAGGCATCGGGTAGATCGGTTCCGACTGTGCCACGTTCTCCGGGTACGTTATCTGGAGGCCAGGGTCGGGCTGCCACTGGTAGACTAGCATGTTCTTGTCGATGACGCCGCTATCATCGAAGGCGACAGTGCCGTACACCGTCGAGAACTCGGCCTGCCGTATCTGGTCCCGAACCGCAGTCGGGCCGAGTTCGTCGACGTTCTGGAAGGCGTTCATATAGGTGAGGATGACCGCCTCGCCGGCCGCGCTGTGGTAGTCCGGCGTGTAGTCGTAGTTCTCCTCGATAGCCGAAACGAAGTCACCGGTCTTGCCGTACACCGGATCGTCGAAGTTCGCGTTGACTGCCCACGAGGACGGCCCATACATGTAGTCACCGTTCGCACCGGCCTCGTCCTTGAAGGAGTCGTTGAGGCTGCCGACGGTTCCCATCGCCGCGTCGACGTTGACGTTCTGGCTCTCCATCTGGTTGGCCAGGATGATGTTGTGCTTCTGGTGGGCACACAGTAGTAGAATGTCAGCGCCGCTGTCCCGAACCCTACCGAGATTCGTCGAGAGGTCAGACGTGTCCGACGGGAACGTCTGGTCGACGACCAGTTCCAGATCTGTGTTGCTGATTTTGTTACGTGCGCCCTCCGCGGTCGACTGGCTGAACGTGCCGTCTTCGGCAAGAATCGCGATAGACTCCGGTGCCGAGTCCTGCGCGAGGCACATATCGATGTAGCTCTTGGCGTACTTGTTCGCCGTCGGCAGGAGGCCGAAAATCCACTCGTTGCCCTGTGCGAAGATCTCCGGGCTCGCACCGCCGCCCTCGACCATCGGCTTCTGGTTCTGTGCGGCCACGGCGCTCGCGGGGAGGGTCACCGTACTGGAGTACGGCCCGAGCAGGTAGTCGATACCCTCGCGGTCGATGAGTTCCTGATAGATGGACTTCGACTGGGAGGCGTCGGTCCCGTCGTCGCGGAGAACCATCTCCAGTTCGTAGGTGTTGCCGTCGCCGGCCTCAACACCGCCGGACTCGTTGATGCGCTGGATGGTCAGTTCGTAGGCGTCTTTGTACAGCTGCCCGAGGTCGGCGTTGTCCCCGGTGAGACTCATCGAACCGCCAAGGGTGATGACGTTCGTTCCACTGCCGCTTTCGCCGGTGGAGCCGCCGTCGCTGCCGCCGTCACTGCCACCACTTCCGTCGCCCCCGTCACTACTGCCGTCGCCACCATCACCCGAACAGCCAGCGAGGCCAGTCAGTCCGAGGACACCTGTGCTACCTGCCGCCTTCAGAAACGTGCGTCGGTCTTGTTTTCCAGTCATAGGTCGTTTTGCGCCCGTGTATCAATGATACACGGCCTGTACGGTCCGTTGTCACATACCCTATTAAATGTTAAGGATGTGCTGGCGAGATCGTGTGAATAGTTATAAGTACTCTCTTGAGAACGAGCCACATCAAAAAAAAGAGGCCTACCAGAGGACGCGCGGCCAGAGGACTGCGAAGGAAACGAGGACGAGTCCCGTCAATACGAGCGTCATCAGGACGTTCAGCACGACACCGGCCCGAATCATGTCCCGTTGCTCCAGGTGGCCGCTGCCGAAGACGATAGCGTTCGGCGGGGTGGCGACGGGGAGCGCGAACGCGAAACTCGCCGCGATAGCCCCGGTAACGGTCAGCGTGACGGCTGCCTGTACCGGTTCGACGCCGAGTGTTCCGGCGAGCACGCTTCCGAGGCCGATGAGGACCGGGGCGAGTATCGTCGTCGTCGCCGTGTTCGAGGACAGCTCCGTCACCAGCACGGTGAAGACGATGACGGCGAGCACGACGAGGACCAGCGGCGCGCCGACCAGCGTGTCGAAGACAGTGCGTGCGAGCCACGTCGTCGCCTCGGTTTCGGCGAGCGCGTCCGCCAGCGAGATGCCACCGCCGAACAGGATGATGGTCCCCCAGTCGATGTCGACCAGGTTCTCCCAATCGTCGGCGCCGGAGAGGACGAGTGCCGGGATAGCGAGCAGTCCGACCAACACGAGGTACAGGACGCCGCGATGGCCCGTCAGGCCGAACACGGTTTCGCCCGCGCCGCCGAACAGCGTCACGAACACCGGCCCGGGGAGAAGTCCCTCGAACAGGAACCCGAGTCCGCCGAGAATCCACAGGCCCGCCGTGGCCGCGAAGATGTACGCCGCGCGCCGACCGCTCGGAGAGAGCGGCCCCTCCTCTTCGAGGTACGCGTTCGCCTGCGCTTTTGCCCCGCTCACGTCCTCGACCTCCGGGGGATACAGCCAGAACGTCAGGACGTACCACGTCAGCGGCAGGGTCAACACGACGATAGGAAGCCCGATGACCAGCCACTGCACGAACGATATCTCGACGCCGATGAGCCTGTCGAGAAACGCCACGGCGACGACGTTAGGCGGTGTCCCGATAAGGGTTCCAACCCCACCGACGCTCGCCGCGTAGGCCGTTCCGAGCAAGGTCGCGATTCGCATGTTCGATGCCTCGCCGTCAGGGACATCTCGGCCGACGACCTCGGCAAGCACACCCAGTGCGACGGGCGTCATCATCGCTGTCGTCGCCGTGTTCGACACCCACATCGAGAGAAACGCCGTTGCGACCATGATCGCCAGAATGAGCAGTCGGGGTGAGCGCCCCATCCAGCTAATGAGGTGCAGGGCGATCCGGCGGTCGATGTTGTGGGTCTGGAGCGCCTTCGCGAGCATGAACCCCGCCACAAAGAGGTAGATGAGCGGGTCGGCAAAGCCCGAGAGCGCGGCCTCCATCTCAGTGTAGATCCCGAACACCGTCAGCAACACCGGTATCAACAGCGCCGTCACTGGGAGCGGCAGCGCGTCTGCCACCCAGAGTATCGCCGCAAAGGCCATCGTCGCGAGCGCGTACTGGGCGGCGGTGTCGAGTCCGGGTGGCGTCGGGGCTGCGGCTATCGCGACCGTCGAGGCGAGCGCGACGACGATCGCCGCTGCCGTTCGCCGCGGTCGTGTTCGGCCCGACCAGCTCATGGCCGTCCCCGCTGGTCGGTCGCCCCGTCTCGGCGTCCATTGAATATCCGTTCGGTCATGGTTAGAAGTTCGAAACCAGCACGCGCACCTGCTCGTTGGTCAGCTCCGACCGGTACAGTTCGAACAACACTTCGAGTCGTTGCTCCGAGAGACTCCGGTTGTTGTTCTCCAGCATCGATATGTGTGCCTGCATGATGTCGTCGATTTCCACCTCGACCTCCCGCTGGCCGAACCCCGCCGCGACGCGGAGGAGTCGCCACGCTGTCGGCGAGATGTTGTGGATGTCGATGTCGTCATCCTCGCTCACCTCCATCTGCTACTATTCCCCACCATCAGACGAATGAACATAACTGTTCGTTTCAGCGTGTCAGTCGAACGTCGAGAACGACGTTGTGTTCCTTCGGGGCATACGACCGGACGGTGTGGCGCGTTTCGACCGTCACGTCGTAGGTCGGCTCCGCAGCCGCCCGAATCGCTCGCTCGCCGGGGCCGAACAGGTCGTCCTCGTGCTGGATGTCGTAGTAATGAAGAACGCACTCGTCGGCCGCCAGGCGGACGGCGGTTTCCAGAAACTCATCGGCGCTGTGGGGCAGGTTCATCACGACGCGATCGGCCCAGCCCTCGTACTCTCCGGCAACCTCACGTACGTCGCCGCAGATGCCCGTCACGCGGTCGGCGACGCCGTTACGCTGTGCGTTCGCCCGGAGGTATTCGATTGCCGTCTCGTTGATGTCCGTTCCGACGCAGGTCGCCCCGCGCTTGGCGAACGGAACCACGAACGGGCCGACGCCGGCGAACATGTCGAAAGCTCGCTCGCCCTCGCTGACTTGTTCGACGACCCGATGGCGCTCTGTCGCCAGCCGCGGCGAGAAGTACACCTCGGCGAGGTCGAGGTCGAACGTACAGCCGTACTCCCGGTGGGTGACTTCTGTCCCGTCGCCAGCGAGTACGTCCCAGTCTCGGACCCGCTGTTCGCCCTTGATCTTCGACGCGCGGTTCAACACCGCTCGTACGGGCAGGTCCGAGTCCATGATCGCATCGGCGATCAACCGGGCTCGCTCGTCGTCGTCCTCGTCGACAATCGCGACGTCGCCGATGCGCTCGTAGCTCGGGTCGAAGTCGAGTCCGTCCGACGGCATCGTCTGGCCTTCGCGGACCGGCGGGTCCGCCTCCACGACGGTGAGGTCCGACGGCACCGCTGTGGAGTCAGTGACGGGGACGTACAGCTGTCCGTCGACGACCGTGATGTCGTAGCCGTCGTCGACGAGGTTTGCCTCGGCGAGGCGCTGGCGCGTCTCTTCGCCGGCCTCGCGGGAAACGCGAACGCAGGGAACGCCCATACTCTCACTCTCCGACCGCAGGCGGTAAGCCTGACGCTTCGCGCCCTTTATCCCCGATGGCGACCCACTCCGGATATGCTCACATTCGTCGGACTGGGCCTCTACGACGAGCGCTCGGTCACGGTCGCCGGCCGCGACGCTATCCGGGACGCCGATCGGGTGTTCGCGGAGTTCTACACGAGTCGGCTGGTCGGTACTGATCTCGAGAGCCTGGAGGACGCGCTGGAGACGACTATCGAACTCAGGGACCGGGCCGGCATCGAGCAGGACCCCGAGCCGATTCTCGCAGCCGCCGAGAGCGAAAACGTCGTTTTCTGTACCGCCGGGGATACGATGGTCTCGACGACACACACTGACCTCCGGCTTCGGGCCGCGGACCGCGGTATCGAAACCCGGATCATCCACGGAACGACCGCCCAGACGGCCGCTGGCTCGCTGACCGGCCTACAGAACTACCGCTTCGGGAAGGCGACGACGCTCCCGTTCGAGGACGCCCACGGCGGTGACGGCGTTCCGGACAGCGTCGTCGCCACCATCGAGGACAACCGGGACCGGGACCTGCACACGCTGGTCTACCTCGACATCAAAGTCGACGACCCTCACTGGGATGAGAGCGATGACACGTACATGACTGCCAGCCAGGCCGCCGCCATGCTGTCCGAGCCGTTCCCGGACACACTCGGCGTTGTCGTGGCCAGAGCCGGCAGTCCGGACCCGCTGATAGCCGCTGATACGCTCGACGACCTCGCCACGCAGACGTTCGGCGAACCGCTCCATTTACTCGTCATTCCCGGTTCGCTCCACCCGCTCGAAGCGGATGCGCTGGAGGCGATTGCTGGAGCAGCGTTAGAATAGCGCCCGTTCCTCCCGCAACTCAGTTCAGTCGTCACCGGGCGTCGCGGGACTCGACTCCGACTGGTTCTTTTCGAACGCCGTTCCGAGGTCGTACTCCGTGCCCGTCACCAGAAAGAGGAGGTCCTCGACGATCACGGTGAGTTCCGGTAGCTCCCGCATCAGCACCCACGTAAGCCCGACGAGAACGATGACGGAGCCGAACTGCGCCAGCATTCGGTCGACGATGTAGTAGGACACGAGCTGTGCGTCGCTGAGACCGAACACCGTCATGACCGTTTCCGGGAAGAACTGCGCCTTCTGCAGCCCAAAGGCCAGAGCAATTCCGAGGTTCCGAATCAGATTCAGCACGTAGATGATGCTGACGGCCGCGACCAGCACGCGGAGCTTCCGCCGCCACGGTGCGTCGACGGCGAGTATCCCACCAGCGAAGATTGAGATGCTTCCGATACCCGTACAGGCCAGAATGATGGTGTACGTTATCGGCCGCTCGTTGCTGTCGAACCAGAACGTGTTCTCGTAGGGATACTGCTTCGAGGCGATCTCGATACCGTTGTGCGAGAGCCCGTCGACCACCACCGGGTCGTAGCCCAGTACGGTCATGAGGAAGGCGACCTGCTCGGTGACAATCTCAATGATGGTCTGGCGGAGCGGCCCAATGGTGAGAAACGGCACGTAGATGACGCCCATGAGGCCGATGGCCCGGGTCAACACCAACAGGGACTCCCGGCCGTTCCAGAGCAGATAGCCGGTGTACAGCGACAGGGGGACGGCGACGACGCTTCCCAGGCCCTCGACGACGCTCTTCTGTATTAGAACGAAATGCGGGGCCAGAACGAGCCAGTACGCTGCGAACAGAACCCAGCCGACCGTCCCGACGGGACGGGCCAGCCGCTCGTCGTACTGGGCGACAGCCACGCTCCCCAGAAACGCCGCGAGAACGAGCCACATCAGCGGCTCCGAGACCGTGACCGGATCGAACGACAGTCCAGCGATGTCGACGCCCGCTTGCAGGACTGTCTCTCTCATTGCTCGTACGTTAGCCAAACCGGCGTATATGTTTTGTCGTTGCGCTACTGTGCGGCGTCGTCGTCAGACCGACCTACCGGCAGCGCCGCCGCTACCAACGTAGCGCGCGAAAGAAAGAACGGTGTTCAGGGACCGGAAGTAGTCCGGTTAGTTGTCGCGTCGGACAGCGAGGAGCGCAGCGGCGACCAGCGCGATGAGCGCGATGGCTGCCGTGAAGCCGGGACCTTCTGCGGCGGTGGTCTCAGCTTCTTCAGTACCGGAGTCCATGGTGGTGGACTCTTCGGTCTGCTCCTGGGTCTGCTCTTCGGTCGGCTCTTCGGTTTCCGTCGGCTCTTCGGTGGCCGTCGGTTCCTCGGCGGAGACAGTCACGTTCGCACTGTCCGTGACAGCCGTGCCGTTCGAAGTGTACGGCCCGTCAGCGTCCGGGAAGTCGTACGCTTCGTTGCCGTTGGTGTCGAGGTGCGGCATCGCAACCGCGGTGAAGTCCTCGTCCATCGGCTCGTCGAGCGTGATCGTGACGTCCTCGTGGCTGCCTGCCTCGAGGTAGTCAGAGTTGCCGACGACGTCGCCGGATGCGTTACCGGCGTGGACGGCGATGAAGCCACCCTCGGACAGCTGCGCGCTGTCGACGACGACTTCGCTACCGTCGGATTCCTGGTCACTGATGCTCACAGTGGCCGTGGAAGCCGCGGTGATCTCTCCGTCTTCCTCGTCACCGAGGCTGCTGCCGTCAGTGTCGAGGAACTGCGCGGAGAAGTTCGTGCCGGCAGAGTAGGCGCTCATGTCTGCCGTGGCAGTGAACGTCCCGTTCGGCGTGACCGTCGCTTCAGGTCGGAGGATGAACGGGTTCGAGTCACTGTCGGATTCGAGGCGAACCTCGATATCGGCGCCGGGAGCAACCGACGTGGTGCCGGTGACCTGCTGGTCAGCGGCAGCCTGGACGGTCACAACATTGTTGACCGTGTTAATGGATGCGTCGCGTTCGACAATTCGGTAGTTGTCTTCTGCGCCGTCATTGTCTGAAGCCAGCGCACTGTCTTCAGACACAGTGAAGTTGGCAGTGATCCGGTCGTCGCTGTCGTCGTTACGGATCGTGTTCGGCGAGTCGTAGTAGTCTGCGTCTTCGAGTGCCACGGCAACGAAGTACGTGTTGTTGTCAGGGTCGTCGACAACAACCGTGTTGCTGGCGTTGATCTCCATCTGGTTATCGTCGGCGTTCGCACCGACGTTGGTCTTATTGACCGTGAAGTTCAGCGGATCATTAGCAGTGTTCGCGTTTTGATCAGGCCGCTGGTTCACACCAGATTGGAAGAACGCTTGCGTAACGTTGTCCGAGTTGTTGTACTCTTCTTCGTATGCAAGGGTGCCTTCAATACCAGAGGCGGTGATCTGGTGGACAACGAGAGACTTGTTTGCAATCTGATCGGATTCGGTCAGATTCTGACCGATGCGGTCGTAGATGTCGATATCCTCATCCGTGAGGTCTGCGTCGCGCGGTGCGACCCAGCTACGAACACCTTCTGTCGAGCGCTCGTTCAGTCGAAGCGTCCCGACAGCGTCGGCGCTACTGTCCTGAGACGTGCCTGCGGTTACGTTCAGGTTGTAGCTGGATGCCTCAATTGTCTCTTCGTTGATATCGTCTCGCGAGAACGTGCCGTGCTCTTCGACGTTGGTGATGTCGTCATCACCTTTGACGTAGAGCACATCGCTAGCTGAAAGGGAACCACTGTCGATTGACCCTCCAACATCGCTGCTACCACCAGCGAGGTAGCTGTTGAACTGGACGGTAACTTCGCCGTCATCATCGTCGTCTTCGATCTGGCCGGAGACAGCGTAGTTGTCGTCATCTTCATCGCCGACGAAGATGACGGCATCATCAGTGTTGTCGAGCTGGTACGTGATGTTGACCACGTCACCACGCTCATCGGATACAACGCTGTTCTCGAAGCTTGCTTCACCGTCTTCAGCTTCGGAGACGTTAATCTGGTCGGACGTAACCGTGACGCCGGTCTGCTCATCAGTCACGTTGACCGTGTACGGGCCGTCATCAGCGTCGAAGCCAGAGGTGGAAGCGATGGTGTCGAAGTTGAACGAGTTGACATCGTTACCGGACATGTCCGGGTCGACGATCGACTTAACTTTGTCACCGTCGCTGTCAAACAGCGTGGCGTTGGCCGACTGGCCACCGCGTCGGATCGTCGCGTTCGCGATGATGTCATCCTCGTCGGTGACATCGTTGTCGTCCATCTCAACCTGGAGGTTGAGATCGTTGACCTTGAAGCCAGCCTCTCGGTCCCCGTCGACGGTGATGTTGTACCGCGCACCGGTGTCGAGATCATCCGTACTGACCGTGTAAACCTGGCTATTTGCGGAGTAGGTGTCGTCGGAGACGATGCTGCCACCGTCTTCCTCGATGACGACACTAGTACTGTCGCCAGCACCAGTGTATTCGATGGCGAGTTCCTCGCCACGGTACACGTTTTCGTACGTGCGTGAGGTACTACTCAGGTCGACGACCGAAGGGGTAAATGTCTTCGATGTTACGTCGATGTCCTTCTTGACGAGGTCAGCTTTATCCACATCGTTGGCGCTGACACCGTTGAGCACAACGGTCAAGTTTTGGCTCGGGGTGACATCGCCTGAGAGGTCAATCTGAACACGTCGGTCCGAGGTACCGGGATTCTGCACCTGGGCGCTGGAACCTGCGATTGAGTCCGGATTGTCTTCTCCATCAACAATCAGAGTAACGGTACCATCAGCGGTGCCGATTCCGTTACTATCGTCCCCAGCAGAGGTGTCCAGCGAATAGGTACTGCTTAGTTGAGAGTCCAATACCACTTCGACCGTCGGCTGTTCGCTATTACCGTCGTTAGCGGCATACTCCGTTGCCTGGTCGATGCTCACGTTCGCGGCGGCGGCTGCGCCACCGGAGAACGCGATGGTCCCGGCGAAAACCGAGAAGACCATCAGCGCCGTGAGGAACAGGCTGCGGATTTTTTCGTTTGTATCTGTCATAGTTTGTGTTTGCTATCGGGCGACCCCAGCAGTTTTCCGCGTGGTCGGAACGCGGTCACCGCGACCACGCGTAGACCGAACCGGCGTACTCACTTCTGGCGTCATGGGTAGGGGTATCGGTACATTACCCGAAGTGTGGTAAATGCTTTGTGGAATAAAGCTGGTAAGTAAACTACAAGTAATGGTCACTCAGTAATGTTTTCCAGGATGTATGTACTGTTGTTATGGATGTTTGTCTGATGTGTCTGGGCACGGGATGGAGGTACGGTGGCTGAAAACCCGTTCGACATCCCGATTCGAACGACAGTCCGCTCTGGCCGGTTCCGCCGGGTGGCGCTACGCCGTGGTTCTACGAGAAGAAACATCATTGGAGAAGATAGTAATATGAACTGACAGCAATTGGTAAGTAAGTAATATACAACTGAAATTAGAATAAGGTAGCCAAGAGGATGACACAGTTGTATGACAAACTCAAAGAAGCGCCCCGAACTGGCGTCTCTCGGGCGGAGTTGAACTTCGACGAGCGAGCCGAGGTCCGGGCGATACAGGTCACGGGGACAGCGGGACTGACCCAAACCAACAATCCGGGGAAGTTCACCGACGTATTCTATCTCGAAGGCGAAGAGGAGGCGGCCGCAGAGACGTTCGCGGACGTAAACGCCGAGCTATTGGACCAGGTTGACCTTGACGCTCGGAACGTTCTCCAAACGAGCCTCTCTCGGGAACTGTACGATCTGATCCTCGACGCTGCAGGCGACCGGGACATCACGAAGTTCCCGACCGTCGTCGTGGAAACACACGCCGATGGGACACAGTGGATTATCAACCGGAACCGCTACGAAACGCAGGTGGATCGACGATACACGACGAGCGAAACAGGCACTGCTCGTATCCCACCGACGTCGTCGGCACGAGCGATCTACGAACAGCAGGAGGAGACGATTGCCGAAGCCGACCTCACACCGACGGAAATTGAGGGGGATGTCCGGCAGGTGCTGGATTACTACCGCGTCGCTCCAGCGTTTGACTGTGACCCAGTCACGACTGACGACCAGCAACTAGCTGTTCAGAAACGAACGGAGTAGTACTCCGGCAACGAGCACCGAGTTGCTGTGGTGCTCTTTCTGCGAACGGTTGGCACTGCTGACGTGCGCGCGAAAGAAAGAACGGTGTTCAGGGACCGGAGTTATCCGGTTAGTTGTCGCGTCGGACGGCGAGGAGCGCAGCAGCGATGAGCGCGATGAGCGCGATGGCTGCCGTGAAGCCGGGACCTTCCGCTGCCGTGGTCGTGGCTTCAGTCTCGGTGTCCATCGGTTCCGTTTCGGTTTCCGGCGGTTCCGTTTCGGTTTCCGGCGGTTCCGTTTCGGTTTCCGGCGGTTCCGTTTCGGTTTCCGGCGGCTCGGCGGAGACGGTCACGTTCGCACTGGCCGTCACGGCAGAGCCGTTCTCGGTGTACGGACCGTCAGCGTCCGGGAAGTCGTACGCTTCGTTGCCGTTGGTGTCGAGGTGCGGCATCGCGATGGCCGTGAAGTTCTCGTCCATCGGCTCGTCGAGCGTGATCGTGACGTCCTCGTGGCTGCCTGCCTCGAGGTACTCGGAGTTCCCGACGACGCTACCCGCGACTTCACCCTCGAGAAGGGAGCCGTCGTGGATAACGATGAAGCCACCCTCGGACAGCTGTGCGCTGTCGACGACGACTTCGCTACCATCGGATTCCTGATCACTGATGCTCACCGTCGCGGTGGCCGCGGCGGTAAGCTGACCGTCTTCCTCGTCTCCGAGTTCGTCACCATCCACGTCGAGAACCTGCGCCGTGAAGTTCGTGCCGGCAGAGTAGTCGCTCATATCTGCCGTAGCGGTGAACGTCCCATTCGACGTGACGGTCGCCTCGGGACGGAGGATGAACGGATTGGCATCGCTCTCGGAGTCGAGGCGGACCTCGATCTCTGAACCGGGTGCGACGGTCGTGGTACCGGTGACAGGCTGGTCTGCAGCAGCTTGCAGAGTCACGAGCCCGTTAGCCGTGTTGATCGTCGCGTCACGGTCGGTGATCGTGTAGTCGTCCTCCACGCCGTCGTTGTCGTCGCTCAAACCAGTGTCTTTCGACACGGTGAAATTGGCGGTAATCTGGTCGTCTTCGTCGTCCTCACGAACCGGGGTGCCGCTCTGGTACTGGTTGACGTTGTCCAGTTCGACGGCGACGAAGTACGTGTTGTTGTCGGGGTCATCGACAACCGTCACGTTGTCGGAGGTGAGGACGATAGAGTCCTCGTCGGCGTTCGCGCCCACGTTCGTTCGATTGACTGTGAGGTTGAACGCGTCGTTGTTGTCGTCACCGCCAACAGTCGAGCGGAGGAACGCTTGTGTGACATCGGAAGAACCGTTGACTTCTTCTTCGTACTCGAGTGGGCCTTCGACACCGGAAGCCTGAATCTGGTGGACGACAATATCGCCATCAGCGATATTGTTCGCCTGGGTCACGTTCGCGCCGATGCGGTCGTAGATATCGATGTCATCGTCCGTGAGGTCAGCATCCTGCGGGGCGACCCAACTGCGGATGTTTTCCGTCGAACGTTCGCTCAGTCGGAGCGTCCCAACAGAGTCAGGGTTCGAGCTCTGGCTTGTGCCCGCGGTTGCGTTCATATTGTAGCTGGACGCATCCAGCGTCTCCTCGTCCAGGTTCCCTCGCTCGAACGTACCGTGCTCGTTGACGTTCTCGATGTCGTCATCGCCGGGGACAGAGAGGACATCGCTTGCGTCGACACTACCGACATTGGCAGATGAGCCGGCGAGGTAGCTGTTGAACTGGACGGTGACTTCACCGTCGTCGTCGTCGTCCTCAATCTGACCGGAAACGGCGTAGTTATCGTCGTCCTCATCACCAATGAAGATGAACGCGTCATCCGTGTTATCAAGCTGGTAGGTGATGTTGACCACGTCGCCGCGCTCGTCGGTTACGACGCTACTCTCGTAGCTCACGTCACCGTCTTCGGCTTCGGAGACGTTGATCTGGTCCGATGTAACGGTAACACCAGTCTGGTTATCCGTCACGTTGACCGTGTACGGGCCGTCACCGGCGTCAAAGCCGGAATATGAACTAATGTTGCCGAAGTTGAACGAATTGACATCATTACCGGACATATCCCGGTCGATGATCGTGGCAACTTTGTCACCGTCGTTATCGAACAGGCTTGCGTTGGCCGGCTGCCCACCGCGACGGATCGTCGCGTTGGCAATGATGTCGTCTTCGTCAGTGACATCGTTATCGTCCATCTCGACTTGGAGGTTGAGGTCGCTGACGCGGAACCCAGCCTCATCGGACCCGTCAACCGTGATGTTGTAGTTCTGTCCGGTGTCAAGGTCATCCGTTTCGTACACGTAGACCTGGCTATTGTCGTTGTAGGAGTCGTCAGCGACGATCGATCCACCATCCTCCTCAATACTGATGGTGTCGTCGCCACCATCGGTGTCCTCAATAGCGATCGTTTCGCCACGGTAGACGTTCGTGTACGTTCGAGAGTCCGCTGTCTGCGAGGGTGTGAACGTACGTGAGGTCACGTCAATATTCTTTTCAGTGACGGGACCGCCATCGATGTTTATAAGCTTGACCGTCAGGTTTCGGTTCGGCGTGATGTCTCGGTCGAGGCTGATCTCAACGCGGCCGCTGGTCCCGTCAGCTGGGACACTACTGACCACATCACTGGAAACCTCGTCACCGTCGATATAGAGTTCGACGTCACTGTTACCATCGACGCCGTCCGATACTGGGCCGGCTAATGCTAATTCGATTGTGCTGGTATCGCTAGCATCGTCGTTTGCCGTATACTCAACTGCCTGCTCGATGTCCGAGTTCGCCGCTTGTGCGGCGGCTCCCCCGGAGAACGCGACGGTCCCGGCGAATACCGAGAAGACCATCAGCGCCGTGAGGAACAGGCTGCGTATCTTGTCTGAATTTCCTGTCATAGTTTGTGTTGTGTTGCTATCGGGCGACCCCAGCAGTTTTCCACGTGGTCGGAACGCGATCACCACGACCGCGTGTAGACCGGACCGGTGTACTCACTTCTGGCGCCATGGGTAGGGGTACAGTCGTAACGTTAGCTGTCTATTATAAATGTTTTGTGGTTAGGACATGCAGATGTCATGAACGTCTATAATCCAAAACTGCCGTCAACGGCGACGAGAGAGCGATAAAAGTAGCCTGCGGCTCATAACATGCGATTGCCATTCGGCCGTCTGACGCCAGGGATTTACATAACGAGGATGCTGTCGCTGGCTTGAGACGCTAGACTTCCCGAAGGTAGGACTGCTGGCTCAGGAGCCACTTTCCAGAAGTATCGCTACCTGTGTAAAGAGATACCGAGTTCGGCGGTTACTACGGATAAGTGCCGTCAGTTCGTCACAACTTCGATCTCGCGGCCGTCTGGGTCTTTGGTGAACGCATAGCGGTCGTCGCAGCTCTCGGGGTCGCGGTAGTCCTCGGCGTGACGGTCCATCAGCGTCTCCCACGCGCGATGAAGGTCGTCGGTGCGGACCGCGAGGTGTCCCCAAGCGTCGCCGAGTTCGTAGGACCGGCCGTCGTAGTTGTAGGTGAGCTCGACCGACATCGCCTCGTCGGGGGCGTCCTCGGGCTTGAGGAAGTACAGCGCGAAGTCGTCGAACTCCTCGCGGCGGAACAGGTCGTAGTCGAGCTTTCGGGTATACCAGCCGATAGCCTGCTCGGCGTCCTCGACACGGATCATGGTGTGGTCGAGCGACCACTTCGCGCCGTGGTCCCGCTCGACGATTTCGATCTCGTGGCCGTCTGGATCTGTGACGAAAGCGTAGGAGCCGCCACAGGAGTCCGGGTCGCGGTAGTCCTCGACGCCGGCGTCCATCAGTTCGTCGTAGGCCTCGTACACGTCGTCACAGCGGACGGCGATGTGTCCCCACGCGTCGCCCATCGTGTACGAGCGTCCGTCGTGGTTATACGTCAGTTCGAGCAGCGCACCCTCCTCGTGCACGCCCTCCGGACCGAGGAAGACGTTTGTGAAGGTGTCGGCCTCCCAGCGGCCCTTCTCTTCGTAGTCAAGGTGTGTCGTGTACCAGTCCAGCGACGCGTCCAAGTCTTCGACGCGCATCATCGTATGATCGAGTGACCACATACACGGCACATGGTGCGAGCGAGCGAAAAGGCTACCGCCACAGGTGGTTCCGTCCGGATTCGATACCGCGGGTCACTTCGCCGCTATGTCGGCCCGGATGGCCGGCAGGTAGTACCACCAGACGACGGCGAGCAGGATGAGGGAGCCGACCGGGACCGCCACGTAGTTGAGTCGCCTGTTGAATCCCAGAACCACGGGAATCTGGGACAGGCCCGCACCTGCGAGAGCGAGGGCGGTGAGCCGAACGTCCTCGCGCCAGACAACACCGGCAACGGCGCTGGCCAGGGCAAAGGCATACAGCAGGACGCCCGAACCCCACGATTCGATAAACTGCGGGAGTACGCCGGTAAACCGGACGAAGTAGCTGTAGACCGAGAGCAGCTCTGGCGGGTTCGTGTTGAACAGCCCAAACGAGAAGACGAGCGTCAGTTCCGCCCCGATCAGCACCACTGTCCAGGGGACGAGGCCGGCAACGACGACGGCGATAAGACGGCGTCGGGGACCGCGGTCCATATCTGGTTGCGGGGTTCCACACGCATGAACGCATCTACTTTCCCCATGCGTAATTCCGACGGCCGAGTGAGCTGCCGACGACGATTATTACTCGCGTGCACGCGGAGGCCGGCGCGCGACGATCACTAGCGGTTGGCGACAATGCGTAAGATGTCCTCGTCCGCGAGTTCGTGGTCGCGCCCGACCTGCTGTTCGTCGTGCTTGGCACTCGGGCCGGTCACGCGGGCGAAGCGGAACCGCTCGTCGAAGCTCCCGCCGAGTTTCTCGCAAGCGTCGTCGACGGTGTCGCCCTCGCGGAGTATCAGCGGTTCCTCGCGGTCGACACCCCGGCCCGGCTTGTCCATGTAGATCCGGATAAGGCCGAGTTCCTCCCAGATGCGCTCTTTGAGGCTGTCGAGCCCTTTCTCCTCCTCGGCGCTGATGAAGATTGCCTCGTCGGGATCGATGTCCCGCTCCCGGAGTTCGTCTTCGACTTTGGGCAGGTAGTCGGGCTCGATGAGGTCGGCCTTGTTGACGGCGACGAGGGAGGGCAGGTAGACGCGATTGTCCATCACGCCGTCGATGAGCTGGTCGATGTCGATCTGTTCGCCGATGGTCACGTCGGCGTTGACGTAGCCGTGCTCGCGCAGGACGGCTTTGACCGTCTCGTCGTCGAGTTCGACGCCGGAGGCCGTGTTGACCGAAATCCCGTCCTTGCCCTTTTTCCGGACGTTGACCCACGGCGGCTCCTGGTCGAGTCGGATCTTGTTCTTGTACAGCTCTTCGCTGAGTCGGTCGTACTGGTCGATCTCGAAGACGGAGATGAGAAAGACGATGAGGTCGGCGGTCCGCACGACGGATAGCACTTCCTTGCCGCCACCGCGGCCGCCGGCAGCGCCCTCGATGAGTCCGGGAACGTCGAGTATCTGGATGTTCGCCCCCTTGTACTTGAGCATCCCGGGATACACATCGAGCGTCGTGAACTCGTACGCGCCGGTCTCGGACTCGGCGTTGGTGAGGGCGTTCAGTAGCGTCGACTTCCCGACGCTGGGGAACCCGACGAGCGCGACGGTCGCGTCGCCGTGCTTCTCGACGCCGTAGCCACCGCCGCCGCCAGAAGAGGCCTGCTGTTCGAGCTTCTCCTTTTTTTCCGCGAGCTTGGACTTCAGCCGACCGATATGGGCCTCTGTAGACTTGTTGTAGGGAGTGCTGGCGATTTCG
>Ga0207813_100530_pt1 | contig 20229 bp, 22 predicted proteins | sample A23E3SouthBayCA_2_FD_187730 | JGI IMG/M metagenome (GOLD analysis project Ga0207813, IMG submission 187730) | Aerobic enrichment media microbial communities from Eden Landing Ponds, California, USA - A23 E3 (4) (SPAdes) | ecosystem: Environmental > Aquatic > Marine > Unclassified | place... | reverse complement strand
ACCGCCGGGTCTCAGCAGAGAACGAGCGACGTGCCCGGCGCCAACCACTGCTGCCCGACGAACGCAACGCTCGTGGAACGAGCGTTAAGTTCGTCGCCTAAATCCAACACTGTTCGAGCAGTCCCCCGACAATCGATAGTTTCGCCGATCGCTCGATGCGAATCTGACGCCGCTGTCGGTCGAGGGTCTTCGGATCCGACCGGCTACGATAATTCCTGTGAGACGAATCGTGGCGGTGCGGTCAACCCGCCACAGTTCGACTCGCCGATTCCGGAGCGGCAGACGTTGCCGGTCACACGGCGCATTTCACCGCCCGACCCGACTCCCTACCAGTGACCGACCTCCGCGTTCGCCGGTACGAACCACGCGACGCCGATGCGGTCTGGGACCTCCACGAGCGCGCGCTCCGCGACGTCGGTGCCTTCGACGAGGAGTACGCCCACCTCGACGCGGATCTCCGCCGGGTCCCCGAGGCGTATCTCGACGCCGGCGGCGAGTTTCTCGTCGGTGACCGGGTTCCGGATGGATCTGTCGTCGCGATGGGCGCCCTCCAGCCCGCGACGGCGGTCGACCACCACGAGGACGAGCACGACCCTGACGCCGGCGTCGTCCGACGGATGCGCGTCGACCCCGCCCACCAGCGCGAGGGGTACGGCAGCGCGATCCTGACCGAACTGGAGACCCGCGCCCCCGATCTGGGGTTCAACCGGCTCGTCCTCGACACGACGCCCCGGCAGACGGCCGCGATGGCGCTGTACGAGTCGTTCGGCTACGAGGAGACCCACCGGGAGACGATGCCCGCCGGCGAGATGGTGTTCTACGAAAAGGTTATTCCCCGGTGACACTACTTTCACTCCGTGGCTGTCGGTTTTGTTGCCCCCGCTCGAATCACGCGGTCATGTCGACGACAGAACAGGAGTGTCTCGACGCGCTCCGGGAGGCAGCGGACGAACTGGGGGAGTCGCCGACGAAAGCCGACTACGAAGCACTGGGGTTGACGCCGGCCGCGGCGACGATCCTGCGGGTGGTCGGGGGCTGGAACGAGGCTAAAGAGCGGGCGGGGCTAGAGACGAACGCCTCGCGAGGGTCGCGGGTCGCGCCGAAACCCGACGACGTGAGCATTCCCGAGGATGCGGAGTGGGCAGAACTCTCCCAGGACCAGCGCTGGCACTACAAGAACGTCGAGTGGAACACCGAGCGAACGCTCCGGCGACGCGCCGACCTCCGCGCGTGGGTGAACGAACGGAAAGCCGAACACGGCTGCGCCGACTGCGGCGAATCGGACCCCTCGTGTCTCGACTTGCACCACCGCGAGAGTGCGAACAAGGAGATGGAGATCACCGATATGATCACGTACGGCCACTCGAAGGGGAATCTCCGGGAGGAGATGGCGAAGTGCGACGTCCTCTGTGCGAACTGTCACCGGAAACGACACGATAATCGGCCCGCCGCCGTCGACGGAGACGGGAAGGCAACGACGAAACGCGAACGTCTCCACCAGTGGTCGTTCGAGTATCGACGCGAACGTGGGTGCGAGCGTTGCGAGGAGGGCGATCCCGTCTGCTTGCAGTTCCATCACCTCGACGACGTCGACAAGCGGGAGTCGGTCGGGAAAATGATCGCCGACAGCTATGCAAAAGCGGCGGTTCGCGCCGAAGCCGACCGCTGTGTCGTCCTCTGTGCGAACTGCCACCGGCGCGAACACTTCGAACCGCCCCGAGAGAGTCGCGCGGAGTGACTCCCCCACGGGATGATCCCGTGTGACGAGGCGGGGTCGACTCCGCAACACTCAAATACGGTTCGCGGATATACTCTGGTGAAGTCCTGTGGTGTAGTGGCCAATCATGTAGCCTTCTGGGGGCTACGACGGAGGTTCGAATCCTCCCAGGACTATGATTTCTGACATTCCTTCTCCTGGAGAATACGGGCGTTTCTCTTCTTCTGAGTCGCTATTCAGTGATCATCCGACGATAATGGACAGTATAGTTATCTTTTCAGATACGCGGTCGTGAAGGAACTTCAGCCCGGTCCGGATCCGGGCGTTGACCTCGTCGGTATCGGTCGGGCCGTCGACCAGATCCCGCCCCGGCGGTGAGCGGACTGTCCCAGTTGCGAGGCGACGGTCGTCTCGCCCGTTACTCGTTCGACTCGGCGACGGCCTCGAGGACCGTCAATCGCTCGTCGAAGTAGGCCGGTGCGTCGTGGTCGCGCTCGAACCGGACGATGCGACCGAGTGCCGCCTGCCCATCGTCGACAGTCTCGTCGAGTTCGGCCGCCAGTTCGGCGTAGGCTCCCGAGAGCTCCTGGAACGCCGCCATCCGTGCCTGTTTGGCCTCGGCGAGTGCCTGTTTCTCTTCGAGTTCCGTGACCTCGTCGGCGTCGTCCGAACCGACAGTCGACGGTGAGGCGGCGGGTTCGGGCGTCTCGGGACCGCTCGTGTGAGCCCCCATGCGCGTCCGTAGCTCCGCGATCTCCTCGTCGATCTCGTCCAGTAACTCGTCGGTCTCCGCGCCGAGCGTCTCGGTGCGCCCCGCGAGGAGCGCGGCCTGGGTCTGACAGTACTCGACCAGTTCGGCCACCGAGAGCGTGACCCCGTCGTCGCTCATTGCCGACCCTTCGCGCTCCAGACCGAAGGCAGTTCCCACGGGACGCCCGGTCGCTTCCGGGCGGTGGACCGTTCCGGAGACACGCACGCCGGCAACTATTTCCGCTCACCAGAACACCTGGAACCGACCACATGGCCGGCTACGCCCAGACGCTCACGCTGCTCGACGCCCGCCGACTCCGGGCCGTGCTCCTGGCCGCTCGCCGGGACGTCGCCGAAGCCGGCCGGAACCACGAGACGGACCCGGCGCTCGTCGAACTCGCCGAGGGGGCCTTCGAGTCGGTGGCGGAGGCCGAGGAGCGCCTGGGCAGACTGGAGACGCGACTGCGTGCGGCGGGGGACCGGCGGGCGGTTTTTCTCACGATCTACACGCGGATGACCGCCAGAGTGCGGGCGGCCATCGAGGACGGGCGGTTCGCGGACCCGGCGTGGATGCGCCAGTACACGGTGACGTTCGCCGACTACTACCGGCGGGCGTTCCTCGCGTTCGAACGTGGCCGTCTCGACGAGGTTCCCGACGCCTGGCGCGTAGCCTTCGGGACGGCCGTCGAGGGGTCGGCGCTCGTCGCACAGGACGCGTTCCTCGGGATCAACGCCCACATCAACTACGACCTCGCGCTGACACTCAGGGACGTGGGTATCGACCCCGACCGAGCGGAGAAACGCGCCGACCACCGCCGTATCGACGAGGTGCTGGCGGGACTGGTCGACGCCCAGCAGGAAGCGCTGGCCGACCTCTACGCGCCGGGGATATCGACAGTCGACGCGTCGCTGGGCCGGTTCGACGAGACGCTCTCGCTGTTCTCGTTGACCGAGGGGCGGACCCAGGCCTGGCGGGTGGCGGCCGTGCTGACCGACGCGGGGTCGGGACTCGTCCGGCGCTACGCCCGCTGGGTACTCGGGGCGACGGCGACCGGCGGCGCGTTCTTCGTCCGTGCGCCGTCACTCGACCCCGACCTGTTCGCGGCGCTCCGGCGCGTCGAGGCGGGCGTCTCGCTCGCGGAGATACTCGACCAGCTCGGCGAGCGACTGGACGCCCGGTGAGCATCGGCCGGGCGAGGAGCGGTCGGTCAGGTCACCGGAGGCTGAACTCGGCCCACAGGGGGTAGTGGTCGGAGATACGCCAGGACAGCGACGACCGCGTGAGACTACGCCGCGGGAGCGCGACGTCGACGAAGTCGAAGAAGCCACCGCGCAGATACTCCAGGGAGAGGGCGGGCTGGCCGGATTCGCCGGTAAACCAGGCGATCTGGTCGTAGAAGTGCTCGCCCGGGGCGCCAGGGTCGGCGAAGATGGTCCGCGGGACCGCGTGCAGGTCGGCGGGCACCTCCAGCCCGGTCGAGGTGAACGCGTCGTAGCGTTCGTCGCCCTTGCGGTCGATGTTGAAGTCGCCGAGCGCCACGATGTTGTGGTCCCAGGCGTTGACGTCGCGGGCCCACTCGTCAAGCCACTCGGCGATGGCCCGGAGTTCGGGCGTGCGCTCGTCGGGACCGTCCCCCCAGAGGACGTGCAGCGTCACGAGGACGAACGTCCGACTCCCACACCGGAAGGCGACGGCGTAGGGTGTGCGAGCGAACTGCCGCACGAGGGCGCCCTCGTCGATGCGGTCGAGGCGCTCCTGGGGCACCACGAGCTCGCCGGCGAGTCCGCTGACGGTCACTTTCCGGCGGTCGAAGAGGAAGCCGAGGCGCTCGTCGTTGCCCGGACTGCCCTGCGTGACGTCGCTGAGGATGACCCCCCAGTCCGACCCGAGCACCTTCAGGGTGTGGCGCAGTGCCTTCAGGTTCCCCCGGACCTCCTGGAGTGCGACCACGTCGAAGCGCCGGATGATCTCGGCGACGACACGTATCGAGTGGAGGTCACGCTTGGGACTGTCGTCGGCGTCGGCGTGCCACTTCTCGGTGAGGCCGCCGAAGTGCCGGAGGTTCCAGGTCGCGACCAGCAGGTTCCGGTCGAGTTCCTTCGCCGGGAGCTCCGTGTCGAGGTCCGCCCGGAGCGCGTCGAGATCCGCCCGGACGTCCGCAGGCGGTGTGTCGGTGACGTGTGCCATCGTCAGGTCCGCTCCCCGCCCGTCCGTCGGTTCATGCCCTCCCGAGGCGTCGACAGTTCATATAGTTTCGGCAACATTTAGGGTGTGAACCAGGACCCCGGACCCCGGACACGGACACAGGTTTGGCAGGTATACTTGTGTCGCGGTCTCCAAGCGGTGGTATGGCTCCGTCGCACGTGCTGGTGGCGCTGGACGGGTCGCCGCTGGCGGAGGCGGCGCTCGCGGAGGCACTCGACCTGTTCGACTGTCGCGTGACGGTACTGAACGTCGTCACGCCGGTCGACGCGTCGATGAGCGAGAGCGGCATCCTCGACGCGGGCGAGGAGCGCCGGGAGAGCGCACACGACCACGCCGAGGCGGTGCTTGCGAGTGCGCGGGACCAGGCGGCTCAGGCCGACCGGTCCGTCGACACCGAGGTCGAGACCGGCGACCCCGCGGAGACGATCGTCGAGGTCGCCGAGCGGGAGGGCGCCGACCACATCGTGCTGGGCGGTCACGGCGGCGACCTGGGTGACCTCTCCCGGCGACTCCTCGGGACCGTCGCGACCACCGTCGTGAGCGAGGCGCCCGTCACCGTGACCGTCGTCCGGTGAGCCGGGTTTCGCCGTCCGGACGCCACTGACTCGGCCGCTGTGACTACCCCTCGACGAGTCGCCGCAGGTGCTCGGGCGGGACCGAGCCACGGGCGGCGCGGCCCTCGTAGACGAACGTGGGGACGCCCGTGATGCCGCGAGCCTGTGCCTCGGCGAACGCCTCGCGCAGGTTCTCGCGATTGGTTTCGTCGGCGACCGCATCCCGGACCGTCTCGCCGTCGAGTCCGACGTCCGCGGCGAGGTCCGCGAGGACCTCCCGGTCGCCGATGTCGCGGCCGTCGACCCAGAGCGCCTCGAAGACGGCCTCGTCGAAGGCGAGCCACTGTTCGGGGTGCTTGCGGTCGACGTAGCGGGCGGCGACCTGCGCGTCGAAGGAGTCCACATCGGGAGTCTCGTCAAGACCGAGCATCTCGTCGGCGCCGTACTCCTCCTGGAGTCGGTGGACGTTCTCGCGGACCTCGGCGAAGTAAGCTTCGTCCTTGCCGTCGTCGACCGAGTGATCGATCTCGCCGTCCGGGCCGCGCTTCTGTGCGCGCAGGTCGAACGGTCGCCAGTCGATTTCGAGTGGGTCGTCGCGTCGCGACTGGTAGGTCGACAGCGACTGCCGGCCGAGATAACAGAACGGACAGACGTAGTCCGAGTACACAGTGATCGCGTCGTCGTTCGCGGACATGGCCGGTCGTATGCGGGCGAGTCGGAAAAGCCGTGCGTGGTCGTGTGGCGCGAGTTGGAAAGCCCTTATCGGCGCGAGCGCCAAGTCGGGGTATGGACGAGTTCGCGGCGGCGACGAAAGTCGAGTGGCGCGAGTGGGGGCCCGAAGCCTTCGCAGTCGCGGAGCGGTCGGGCAAACCGGTCCTGCTCGCGCTGACGGCGCCGTGGTGTGAGGACTGCCACGAGATGGACCGGACCACGTATTCGGAACCGCGCATCGCCGCGAACGTCAACGACGGCTTCGTCCCCGTCCGGGTGAACGTCGACCGCCACCCCCGGGTGCGCGACCGCTACAACATGGGCGGGTTCCCCTCGACGGTGTTCACGACGCCCGACGGGACCGTGATCACCGGCGCGACCTTCCTGGGGATCGACGGCTTTCGCGAAATCCTCGACGCGGTGCGGCGCACCTGGGACGGGAAAGGCACGGAGGCCGGATCGATCCCGCGTCAGTTGCGCGACGCCGAACCGCCGGGCGGCGAACTGTCGGCGCGCGTCGAGGAGCACATGGTCGAGCAACTGCTGGCGGCCTACGACGACGAGTTCGGCGGCTGGGGCACCGACGTGAAGTTCCCGCTCCCTCGCACCATCGAGTTCGCCCTCGTCCGGGCCCGCGACCAGGCGACGCGTTCGCTGGAGGCGGTGCGCACCCGCCTGGCCGACACCGTCGACGGCGGCTTCTTCCGCTTTGCCCGCAACCGCAACTGGGGTGACCCACAGCGGGAGAAACTCGCCGACGAGAACGCCGCGCTCGTCAGGGCGTTCGCGCACGGCTATCGCTACACCGGCGAGGAGGCCTACCGCGAGACCGCGGACCGCGGCGTCGAGTACCTCACGACCGACCTCTGGACGGGCGAGGGCTTCGCGGCGAGCCAGGGCGGCGACGACGCCTACTACCGGCTGGAGGCGACCGAGCGGACCGACGCGGCCGCCCCGACCGTCGACGGGACGGTGCTCGCGGGCCACAACGCGCTCGCGGCCGACGCCCTCCTGACGGTGGCAGCCTACACCGACGACGAACGTGCCCGCCGGTACGCCGAGCGCGGACTGGACGCCGTCGACGACCTCGTCCGCGAGGACGGTGCCGTCGTCCACTACAGAGACGCGGAAACCGAGGAAGCCGACGAGAGCGGGGACAGTACCATCGAAACGGGCGAGGCGGGCCTGCTCACCTCGCAGGCGCGGGTGCTCGTAGGCCTCACGACCGCAGGGCAGGTACTCGGGGACGCCCGACGGGCTCGCGAGGTGGCCGACTACGCCCTCGACACCCTCCAGGCGGACTCCGGGGCGTTCCGCGACGGCCCGACCGAGGGAGCGGGACCGGGGCTGCTCGACCGGCCGCTCTACCCGCTGGATTCGAACGCCGAACTGGCCGACGCTCTGCTCGACCTGTGGGCACTGACCGACGAGGAGCGCTATCGGACGGCCGCAACCGAGACACTCGCGGCCTTCGCTGGTGCGACCGACCGGATGGGCGTCGAGGTGGCACACTACGCCTCGGCGGTCGCGCGGGCACGGGATCCGCAGGTCGTCGCTGTCGGCGCGCCCGCCGGAAGCGACCTCCACCGCGCTGCGCTCCGCCTGGCCGACCACGAGACGGCAGTCGCGCCCGACGACGAGCGCGCACCGGACGGTGAGGCGGTTGTTCTCGTCGATGGCGAGGAAGCGGACGGTGCCGCCGACCCCGCTGCACTCGAAGCGGTACTGACCGACGTCGAATAAGGCGGACTCGACAGCCGAGCAGTCGGCACAGAGCGCCGAAGGCCCGTTTCAGAACAGTCACCGCGTGTAAACGTTCGGAACGTTTTTCCCCGGGCGGATCCGAGAGGGTGCGATGGCAAGTCTCAGGGACCTCGGTCTCTCGGAGTACGAGGCGCGAGCGTACCGTTCGCTCCTGGAGACGGGGCCGACAACAGCCAAAGAGTTGTCGCGTGCGAGCGACGTGCCGATGGGTCGTATCTACGACGTGTTGAACAGTCTGGAGACCCACAGTCTGGCGCGGAGTCAGACGGCGAGTCGGCCCAAGAAGTACGTCGCGGTGGAGTCCGAGACGGCGCTGGACCGGTTGCTCGACGACAAGAAGGCGGAACTCGAACAGCAGGCCGAGCAGTACGAGGCGATCGTCGACGACCTGGTCGACGAACTGGACGCGGCGGAACCGGTCGAGGAACCGTTCTGGACGGCCGCCGTCGGGCCCGCCGAGGCCGTCGATCTGCAGGTCGAACGTCTCGACGCCGCCGACGAGAGCATCGTGATCGTCGCCTCCTCGCTGGTCCAGCAGTTCGACGCCGACGATCTGGCCGCCCGCTTTACCGCCGCCCTCGAGGACGCCCTCGAACGCGGCGTCTCGGTGTCGGTGTTGCTCACACCGGAACTGGTCGACACGCTGCCCGAGCGCGTCGGCGAGCGCTACCGGACGACCTACCAGCCCCACGAGCGCTTCGCGACGCGGACGAGCCCGGAAGTGTCGGGCACGTTCGAGATCATCGACGACACCGAGGTCTGTATCGAGGTTCCCCACCCGCTCACCCAGGACGAAACCTTCGCCGTCATCGACCTGAAAGACCCCGAATTCGCGGCGAACGTCCGTGACGAGTTCGAACCGCGCTGGGAGAACGCCAAGGAACTGCGACTGTGACGACGGCTTCAGTCGCTCGGACCGTCGGTCCTGCTCAGTCCCACTTGGCACCGGGGTTGGTGACCGCGCCGTTGGCCGCCGAACCGAAGTCGCGGTGGTACTTCGCGAGCACGCCGTTCTCGTAGTTGACCGCGGGGTCGTGGCCTTCGAGGCGGGCTTCGATCTCCTCGTCGGTGAGGTCGACGGACAGTTCGAGGTCGTCGACGTCGATCGTGACGGTGTCGCCGTCTTCCAGGGCGGCGATAGGACCGCCGACGAACGCCTCGGGAGCGACGTGGCCGATCGAGAAGCCCCGCGTCGCGCCGGAGAAGCGGCCGTCGGTGAACAGCGCGACGTCCTCGGCGTGTCCCTGACCGGCGACGGCGGAGGTGACACCGAGCATCTCGCGCATCCCGGGCCCGCCCCGTGGCCCCTCGTTGCGGATACCGATCACGTCGCCCGATTCGACGTTGCCCTCCTGGACGTACCGCATCGCCTCGGACTCCTCGTCGAAGATCCGGACCGGCCCCTCGTGGTGGAGGTGGTCCGCGCCGGTGATCTTGATGACGGCCCCGTCGGGCGCGAGGTTGCCGGTCAGGATGCGGATGGCCCCCCGCTCGTGGATCGGGTCCTCAACCGTGTGCAGGAAGTCGACGTCGAGGTCCGCGATACGCGGCGGGTCGATGGCCTCGATCTCCTCGGCGATGGTGTTGCCGGTGACGGTGAGCGCGTCGCCGTGGAGCATGTCGGCCTCGAGGAGTTCCCGGAGGACGACCGGGACCCCGCCCACCTCGTGGAGGTCGGTCATGAAGCGCTCGCCGCCGGGCTGGAGGTCCGCGATCTTGGGCGTCCGGGCGCTGATGTCGTTGAAGTCCTCGATGTCGAGGTCGACGCCGGCCTCGGCGGCCATCGCGAGCAGGTGGAGGACGGCGTTGGTCGACCCGCCGACTGAGACCTGCAGGGCGATGGCGTTCTCGAAGGACTCCCGCGTGAGGAAATCCGAGGGGCGACGGCGCGCTTCGACGGCCTCGACGGCGAGTTCACCCGCACGGGCGGCCTCCTCGTAGCGCTCCTCGTCCTCGGCGGGGGCGGAGGCACTTCCCAGCGGGGCGAAGCCGATCGTCTCGGAAATCGACGCCATCGTGTTGGCCGTGAACATCCCGCCACACGAACCCGCGCCGGGGCAGGCCTGGCGCTCCATCTCGTCGAGTTCCTCTTCGCTCAACTCGCCGTCGGCGACGGCCCCGACACCCTCGAACATGTTCTGGATGGTGATCTCCCGGCCGTCGTGCTCGCCGGGCTTTATCGACCCGCCGTAGAGGAACACGGAGGGGAGGTCCGTCCGGATGGCGGCCATCATCATCCCCGGCATGTTCTTGTCACAGCCCCCGATGGTGACGAGTCCGTCCATGCGCTCGCCGAAGGAGACCAGTTCGACGGAGTCGGCGATCATCTCGCGGGATATCAGGGAGGCTTTCATCCCCTCGGTCCCCATCGAGATGGCGTCGGAGATAGTGATCGTCCCGAACTCGATGGGCATCCCCTCGTTTCCGTCGACGGCCTCGTAGGCGCTCTGGGCGACGTCGTCGAGGTGGACGTTACAGGGGGTGATGTCCGCGGCGGGGTTGGCGATGCCGACCATCGGCGAGGAGAGATCCGCGTCGTCGTAGCCCATCGCCCGGAACATCGCCCGGTGGGGCGCGCGGTCGACGCCCTCCGTGACCTCGGCGCTGGGCAGGTCGTCGGGTTTCCCGTCGGTGTCCGACCCTGTCGCCGCGTCGTCGCCGTCGGACTCGCGTGTCGGTGGCTCCTGCTTGCTCATACCGGAAGGTGCGCGCGGCCGGTCTTACGCTTTTCCACTATCGTCGGGACGCGTCAGAGAACGTGTCTTCGGACCGCCTCGACTGTCTGTGGCCATTCGTCCTGCAAAGTGGGAAGCGTCTGTTCGACAGCCTCCCTGTTTTCGGCCATCCACGCCTCTTCTTTGTCGAGTTCCCGTTCCCACTCTTCGAGAGTCTCGATGGCAAAGTCCGCCGCAGTGTACTCCGTCCCGTCGACAGTGACGACCCCGTGTATCTCACCACAGTCGGCGCATTTCAGCGACGATACGACGAAATATCGCTCGACACGCTCTCTCACCGCCTCGTCCGGATCGACGACATCTTCGGGAGAGACGCCGTCGGACTCACAGCCGTAACAGAGCGTCGTTCGGTTCCCCAGCGGCTTTCCGCAGTTCAGGCAGGTACCGCTCATCCGAACTGGCGTACTTCTCGCTGTTTTATAATGTTCAGCACTGGTCACCTCGTTCATCCCCACCCGGCCTCGATGCGCTCGCGCTGGTCCGGGTCGTGTCCGTAGACCACCTCGGCGTCGTGGCGCCGTTCGAGTTCCTTCAGCGTCCGGATGCTCTCTTCCCAGGCCTGTCGATCACGCAGGAGCCCCGCACCCAGGGGCACCTCCTCCTCGTAGTTGACTGCGAGTTCGGCAACGTCGCTCCCGAACAGCAGCGTCGTGTCCTCGAGGTGGACGAGCAGTCCCAGCAGTCCCGGCGCGTGACCGGGGAGGTGGTGGAGTTCGACGTCCTCGAAGGGTGTCGTGCGGTGACGCTGGACGACCTGCCAGTTCAGGTCGTGGTCGAAGTCGACCTGGAGATAGCCGCCGGCGCCCGCGTCCGTCGTGGCGCTGAAGTAGGCGAATTTGAGCTCGTCCTCGTGGACGAAGACGGGCACGTCGGTCCCGGCGAAGTTGTGCAGGCCGCCCGCGTGGTCGACGTGGAGGTGCGTCTGGACCACGTAGTCGACGTCGTCGAGGCCGTAGCCCGCCCGTTCGAGGTCGGCCGGGAGGGGGTGTTCGTCGGCGTCACGGTGTTCGAAGGCGTCGTAGAGCGGGGCGGGCCAGTAGCCGTCGCCGGCCTCGGGATGGGACCCGGTGTCGACGAGGATCGTCCCCTCGGGGTGGTCGACGACCCAGTTGTAAACCGGCGTCTCGACTCTGCTCGCCTCCGGGTTCGGGTCCGAGGCGGTCGCCGTGGTGTGGCCCTCGACGTGGAAGTTCCAGTCGCTGACGATGGTCCCGCGATAGATCCCCTGGACGGTGGCGTCGACCATGCCGGGGCGTCGGCGGCGAGAGCCGTAACTGTCGGGGGCGGTGTGTGACGCCTTCCCGAGCGGACGAGTCCAGGCTGTGGAACACCCGACACGACGTCGTGCGCGCGTCTGACGGGGAGTTTTGTGGGGGTGGCGCCTACACGCGGGCATGACGAGTCTCTCGGAGGCCTACGAGGGCGGGAAATGGGAGGGACAGGATCCCCGACGAGTCTCGGCCGGTGCCGCGCTGTTCGTCTGTGGCGCGCTGGCCGTCGTCACCGCCATCCTCGCGCTCACGACGGGGCTCGCCTCGCTGGCCGGTGCGACGACCGAGATAGCCGCTCGCCAACTGGCGGGGACGCTCGCCGGACTGGGTATCCCCGCGATGTTGCTGGGCGTCGTCGTCGTCCTGCCCGCGAGCAGTCGCGAGCGCCTCGGCGTCGTCGCCGGTGCGTTGCTCTCGGTCGGCGGGGTCGCGCTCTTTCGCCACGCCTACCCCACCCGCTGGACCGGCAGCGCCGACTCGCTGGCGTTCCCGACCGCCATGCTGTATTTCGTCGGCGGGTCGATCGCCCTCTGGTTCGTCTTCACCACAGTCGCGACGTTCACCCGACGCAACAACCCCCACGGGACTGTCACTCTGGAGGTCGTCCGCCAGGGCGAACTCCGCGAGATCGAGGTCAGTCACGACGAGTACCGGCGGTACCGCCAGGCCGCCCGCGACGACGAGGACGAGGCCGTCCGCCGCGAACTCGAATCCCGACTGGAGTAGCGCCTTCTCTCGTCGACCGGTAGCGATGTTCTACAGCGGTTTCTCCATCGAGACGAACGGGATCGACTCGCCGTCGATGTCGCGTTCGACGGTCTCGACGCGCTCGTAGCCCTGGCGCTCGTAGAAGCCGACGGCGTTGCGCGAGGCGAGCAGGGCGACAGTGTCGGCGCCGTTCATGCAGGCGCTGGTCTCGACGTGTCCGAGCAGCGTCGACCCGATACCGGTCCCGCGCTGGCGGGGCTGGACGTACAGCGCCAGCAGCGCACCCGACTCGACGTCGAGGATGGCGAAGCCGACGACGGCCGACCCGATCTCGGCGACGAGGACGAGCAACCCCTCGTCTTCCAGCGTGGCCTCGTAGTCGCGGAGCTGGTCGGTCCCGGGCGTCCAGGCCGCGACCTGCTGGGCGGAGTAGCTCTCGTCGGCACCGGCCTGGATGGCGGCCCGCTTGACCGACATGACGTCGAGGTTGTCAGTCGCCCTCGCCTGCCTGACACTCACCGACGCCATCCCGCGTCAGCGTTCCCTGCAGCCTTCGAGTAACTGTCTGGCGTGACGCACGTGGAAATCTTTCTCCGATCCCTCCGCACCCTGTGCCCGTTCGAGGTGGACGTCGATGCGGTCGACCGTGTCCGCGTCGATCGACCCCAGTGGCTGCCCCCTGGCGGCCGTAGCCTCACCCTGTGTCTGCCCACTCATTGCTATAAGATAACGTATTCCTCGATAGATCGTGTATTAGAGGTTACGGTTTCGAGTGGAGATCGCTGCCACTCAGAGTCGGTCGGCGACCGCGGGCGCGGCGCTGACGGCGCTGACGGGGCGCTCGACGGTGTCGGTCCCGTAGACCGCGGCGATCCCGGCGCGAGCGAGTTTCGTCCGGGCGTTGCCGGCGAGCATCGGGTGGACGCAGGTGACGAACACGCGAGCGACGCCGCGGTCGTGGAGGTGGCGGATCGACTCGCTCATGGTCGACCCCGTCGCGACGATATCGTCGGCGAGGACGACGTCCCTGTTCGCGACGGCGGCGTCGCTCGGTTCGACGCTCACCTCGCCGGTGTCGTAGTCCCGTTCCTTGACGAAGTGGTCGGTCTCGCCGGCGCCGTAGGCGTCTCTGACAGTTGCGGCGAGTTCGATGGCCCCCTCGTCGGGCGAGAGAAAGAGCGGGTCGGTCAGGTCGGCCGGCAGCGGGTCGGCGAGGCGACCGGCGGCGTCGACCGACTCGGCGGGGACGTCGAAGAAGTCACAGACCGCCTCCTCGTGGGGATTGACCGTGAGGACGCGGTCGGTGCCCGAGGAGATGGCGCGGGCGACGGCACGGGCGGAGACCGGTTGGCCGGCGTCGAAGGCCTCGTCCTGGCGGGCGTACCCCATGTAGGGGAGGACGGTCGTCACCTCGGTCGCGCCGGCCTCGCGGACCGCGTCCTGTAACTGGAGACACTCGATGTGGGCACCGCTCGACACCGTTGACGCGACGACGACGGCGCGGTCGGCGTCGAAACCGGGGACGCTCGCCATCACCTCGCCGTCCGGGAAGCGCTCGAACTCGACGGCCGCCAGATCCCGCCCGGTCGCCCCGGCCAGTGCGGCTGCGAACGACTGCGAGGCGGAGCCGCTGACGATCATAGTCGGGGGGTCGCCCCCGCACCTAAACCCGTTTTCGGTTGGCCGGGCCGGGAGCACCTGCGCCCGGTTTCGGTTGGCCGGGGCGAGATCGTGACTCCCGTCCCCTGTCCCGGCCGCCGTCCCGCTCTAGAGGGCAGGCTGTTCGACGCGTCGCTCCCAGAACGCGTCGTCGAGATACCGGTCGTCGACGGTGCGATACCCCGCCAGGCTCGCGACGCGACCCACCGTGGCCCACAGGAGTCGCTGGACCGCGAGCGGTGGGCCCGACACCGTCGTCTCGCCGCGGAGCGTCTCGGCGAGCAGGAGTCCGCGGAGCGGTCCGGGTTCGCCGTATCGGTCGTCGTCCCCGGGCGGGCCACTCCCGAAGACGCCCGCCACGTCCATCCCCCAGACGCTGTAGAGCGTGCGGACCGTCCGCATCGAGGGGAGCCACGCCGCGAACGCGACCTGCTCGTCGGTGTCGTTGCGGAACGCGTGTTCGACTCCCGCCGGGACTGTCACCGCCTCGCCCGGTCGGAGTCGGCGGGGCTCACCGTCGCGGACGACCGTCAGTTCACCCTCGACGGCCCGGAACGTCTCCGTCGTCGGGTGGACGTGCGCCGGCGGCGCGCTCGCGTCGGGCGCCAGCCACTGCAGGAGCGTCGGCCTGTCGACCCGGTTCTCGTCTGTGTCTCCGGACCGGCGTTCGGTCTCGTCGGCCGCCAGCGACCCGGGTGCCGTCTCGCCGGGTTCCGCCAGCAGCGTCGCCCAGACCCCGGCGCCCGGACTGGCGACCAGCGGCCGCGGCGAGTTCCTCAGGAGTGTTGCCGCCGCTCCGTCGGTGTCGAGGGCGAGCGCCGGCCCGTCTGTCGGCGTCCCGTCGGCGTCGAGCGGCCGACCCGTCGTCAGGACGGTCCGTCCCGCGGTGTCGCTCATACCCCGTTCGTCGGCCCCACGGCGGGTGGGCGTACTGCCGCGGATACGAGGGGGATTTATGAGGCAGGTTCCGGACGGTCCGGACGATGAAACACCTCCGCGTCACGGTGGCGGTCGACCCCGAGCGGGCACCGCCGTTTTTCACGTTGCTGGCGGACTCGCCGTCGATCACGGAAACGCGCCTGCTGGAGTGGAACGAGGCGCGCCCCGACCTGGCGACGATGCTCTACGCCGTTCGGGGGGACCCGGCGGTACTGACGGCGGCGACGGAGACCCGCGGCATCGAGTCGGTGCGGACTTCGGCGACGGAGAACGGGTGGACGTACGTCCTGCTGGAGGCGCGGCCCCGGGAGACGCCGCTGTTCGCCGCGGTCCACGAGGCGCGTGCTCGCGGCGGGCTCGTCGTCCGCAAGCCGGTCGTCTTCCGCGACTGTACGATGTCCTACCGACTGTTCGGCGAGTCGGCGGCCATCCAGGCGGCGATCGAGCATGCACCCGATGCGATGGACGTCCGGGTCGAGGAGATCGCGACGCTGCGTGGCGACCACGACCGCCCCGGGGCGACGCTGTCCGACCGCCAGCGTGCGGCCGTCGTCGCGGCGGTCGAGCTGGGTTACTACGACCACCCCCGGGACGCCACGCACGCCGACGTCGCCGACCGGCTGGACTGCGCGCCGGGAACGGCGGGCGAACACCTCCGCAAGGCCGAGGCGAAACTCGTCACCGGCGCACTCGAGGAGTTCGGGACGTCGGTCTGACCGTCGACGACACGGCTCCGTGACTGTACGACTGCCCCGTCAGTCTCCCGGGTAACGTGGGTTACCAATTTAAATATCGTCGTCCGGAATACGGAGTGCACATGGGTTCGGTCGTTGGCGGGTCGACGCTCGACGAGGTCGAAGCCGAGGAGTTGCCCGACGCCGTCGACGTGAGCGACCTGACGCCGGTCGAGGACGTCACGCGCCAGCTCCGGGGGCTCTTCACGGGCTTTTCCAAGTACGACGACACCTACCTCGTCGGCGAGGTCGGCGACCTCTCGGACCACTCCGAGAATCTCTACTTCTCTCTGAAGGCCACGGACCGGGACAGCGAGCTGAACTGCGTCGTCTGGGGGAGTCGCCGGGACGACCTCGGTATCGAGATCCAGCCCGAGACGGTCGTCGCGGTCAGCGGCGAACTCACCTTCTTCGAGGGGGGCGGGCACCCGAGTCTCGAAGTCTCCGAAGCGCACGCGGTCGGCGAGAGCGCCTACTGGCAGCGCGTCGAGCAGTTGCGCGCTCAACTCGACGACGACGGACTGTTCGACGACGAGCGCAAGGATTCGCTGCCTCGATTCCCCGGGACCGTCGGCGTCGTCACGGCCGCGGGAAGCGACGCCGAACGGGACATCGTCGAGAGCATCCACAGCCGCTATCCCGACGTCGACATCCTCGTCCACGACAGCACGGTCCAGGGGTCGGCCGCGCCCGGCGAGTTGACCACTGCTATCGAGGCCGTCGACGAGTCGGCCGCGGACGTCCTCGTCGTCGCACGCGGCGGCGGCAGCGAGACGTCGCTTCGGACGTTCGACGACGAGGCGGTCGTCCGCGCAATCGCCGGGACCGAGACGCCCACGGTGACGGCGATCGGTCACGAGGCCGACCGGCCGCTCTGTGACGCGGTCGCCGACGAACGGGTCAAGACTCCGACGGCAGCGGGCGAGGCGGTCGTCCCCGAGAAGGCGGCGTATCTCGACCACGTCGACGAGTCGGTCGAGCGCGTCAGGGCGGCCTACGAGACGCAGGTCTACCGCTGGCTCGACGACCGGCGGACCGCCGTCGACGGCGCACACGGGGACCTCGTCGAGGACTGGATCGCGAGCGCCGAGCGGGACGTCCAGTCGGCCTACGCCGACCTCGCGACGGAGTGGGTCGAGACCAACCGGACGGCGATCGACCGGGAGACAGAGCGTATCGAACGCGAGTACGCCTTCGCACAGGAGAAGTCGGGCCTCGAACGGCGCACGACGGTGCTGTACGTCCTCGTCGCCGTGCTCGTGGCGTTGCTCCTGGTCGCGTTCGCGCTGTTGCTCGGCGTCGTGTGAGGAGTGGACGGACCCGAATCGAATCAGACCACATCGACATCACCTATGCAAGACGACGACATCCAGACCAAGATCGACCGGGTCGAGGAGATCCGAAACGAGTTGCAGGGGGCGGAATCGATGAACCCCGCCGACGCGAAGTCGCTGCGCGACGAGGGGATGGACCTCCTCGCGGAACTCGAAGCCGACCTCGACGTCGCCGACGGAGAGGTCCGGTATCAGGAGTAGCGTCGGCCGGCGGATTGTGCGTTCGCAGTGGACCGACGACGGACTGTGCGTTCGCGGTTGACCGGCGGTGGACCGCTCGTTCACAGTGGACCGACGACGGACCGGAGGAACTCATGAACACACGAGACACGCTCGCGACGGAGCGACTGATCGACGCGGCAGAACCGCCCGAGGACGTCCTCGTCAGTGCGGACCGCGAGGGCGACGTCGACAACGATGGCGACAGCCCGGGCGAACTCAGGTGTGCTATCTGCGGGACACCCGAGAGCGAAGCCCGCGACCTTCCGGTGGGGTACTCGAACCCGGTGTGTGAGGACTGTGACCGACTCGCCGTCGGCGAGAGTGGCGACAGCCCCTGGCACCAGTATCCGCCGGATGAGGAGCCACCGGAGACGGAACCCGGCGTGATCCGCCTGGGGCCGGACCGTGGCGAGAACCCGGTGTACATCGCGGGTGCGAAGTGCTGGCGGCGCTACCGCTTCGGCGGGTGGATAACGAGGCGGGATGCCTTCGACTGTGAGAGCGTCGAGGAGTTCCACGAACTCCACCGGATCGGCGGGGGCTGGACTCACGCGTTCAACGTGGCGCGACCCGGTGGCCTGGACATCTCGTGGGACGAATGTGCGAACCTCCAGGTCGGGCTCGACGCTCTTCGGGAGATCCGTCGCGACGCACAGGTGCTCCGGGAGGGCGAGTCGACCCGGGCCGAAGCGCGCGAGCTCCGGGACCGCATCGACGGCCTCGACTCGCGCTTCACGCCGGAGTCCGTTCCTGATCCCGAGGACCGTCCGCCTGGCGAGTTCGGCCGTGCAGTGCGCTCCGAGACGAGGCGGTTGGTCGACCCGACGATGGTACCGTCCCGGGACGGGCTGTGGGTCGAGCGAGCGAAACTGTGTGAACGGTACTTCGACGGGGAGTAACGACCCAGAGGAGAGAAAGCTCCACACTCGCGGGTGACCTGGGGAGTTCCATCGCTCACCGACAGGCTGGAGGGGTCACCGCAGCAGCCACGGTTTCTCGTCGGGGTCGTACTCGCTGATCTTCCCGCTGTGGCTGCGAGTGTCCGCCGTCAACACGCCGATGTGTTTCAGCTGCTGGACGAAGTTGAACAGCACGTTGGTCCGGACGACATCCTTCCAGACTGATTCGTCCTCGTAGATCCGGGCGACCTGGCCGCCACTTATCAACTTGCGAGCCCGCTTTCTCCCCGACCGCGTACAGAACGTGTTGAGAAAGACGTTCGGGAACTCGTGGACCAGGCGTCGGAGCAGGTCGGGAAAGTAGACCTCCGGGCCTTCCTTCCGCAACGCGTCGAGCAACAGCCGAAACTCCGGGTGCCGGTCGTAACAGTTGCGCAGCAGTATCGCGAGCGGTCGGTGTTCCTCGACCACTGTCGACCGCCCCACCTCGCCTTTGACCGCGTCGAGGTCACCCAGCGACGTGACGCCGTACCCCCGGAGTACCGTCGACGCGAGGTCCCCCTGGTCGGTGAGTTCGTACCGACTCTCCCCTCGCAACAGACCGAGCGAGGACGCACTTCGTCGTGCCTGCCGTCCCGCACCGAAGCCGTACTCGGCCTCGATCACGTCGACGAGTTCGTCGCCAGCCAGCGGCCCGTGCTGGTCGACCGTGACCACGGGTGCGAGATAGTTCAGCGGTTGTGCGAGCGAGAGACTGGCGATATCGCCGCCGATGTCGCTGTGGCGAAACCGGACCGAGAGCTGCCCCTCGATGTCGACGACCTGCTCGTGGGACTCCGACGAGGGGGGAGTCGACCACCGCGTCACTCCGCCGTCAGTCGCACCGATGACGCCCACGCCCTTCGACCGAAGGAGATCGGTGTGTTGCTCGACCACGTCGTCGGACGCGGCCAGATACGACACGTGTGCCCCTTCCTGGTACGTCATCGCCTGCCCGATCCCGCGGAGGAGTTCGGTCGACCCCTTGACTTCGATCGCGAACACGCGGTCGGCGTTCGTGAATCCGAGGACGTCCGGATACCGGCCAGCGATCGTGATCGAGTGAGTCTCACAGCGGTCGAGGACGTTCGCGTACGTCTCGCGGTGGGCACCGGGGACGTGGACGAGCGGCTGATACCCGCGGGTGTCCAGCTCGTCGACCACGTGTTCGAAGACAGCCGCTTCCTCCATCTCGACTGGTCGATCGTCGTTCTCGACGGAATTAACGCTTTCTCCAGCGCATCCTGGAATCTCCACTGTACCCGTTGCCGAGTAAGAGGGACAGGGTGTGCGTCTAATCGCTGTATACTGCCACTGAATGATGGAGAATAGTGCCCCACCGCAGTCGACATCATACGCTGAAAGCCCTCGGGGCGCTCGCGGTCGCTGAGCGGGATATCCTCCCTTCGGTCGGATAGGGCCCGCTCAGGCGACTATAATGAACGCGAGCGCCCCTCGCCCTTTCAGTCCGCCAGGGAAAGTATGCTGCACAGGCCGTCTCGGCATTGAACGTTCGATGGCCGTTTCCACAGACTGCTCCCTGGCGGACTGGAAGGGCGAGACGGGCTCGCGGCGAACGAAGTGAGTGGAGTCGCCTGAGCGGGCACTATTCGAGCGAGTGCTGTGCGGTGCGGCTGCCCGAGCGAGAATATCCCGCTCAGCGACCGCGAGCGCGTCGAGGGCTTCCATCCCACGAGTACGACTGCGGTCACGAAAGTGCGAAAAAAGCGGGTTGTTACACACGCACCTCTGCTTACTGTTGATGCGGACCGGAGTTCGTCGAAATCACTCGCCAGAGAATCGTTCTGCGATACGTCTACTTTCTCCCGAAGCGGGTTGGACGGCAAATCGAGACGGATAGAAACGGTTCGGACAGGTCCGGGAACTCATACGGTCGTGCGAAAATACTTACCGCTGTAGAATAGAGATGAGGTAATGAGTCGGTTGGACAATCTTACTCTGGAAGAGCTTCAGGAACTGCGTGAGC
>Ga0207813_100529_pt1 | contig 20239 bp, 21 predicted proteins | sample A23E3SouthBayCA_2_FD_187730 | JGI IMG/M metagenome (GOLD analysis project Ga0207813, IMG submission 187730) | Aerobic enrichment media microbial communities from Eden Landing Ponds, California, USA - A23 E3 (4) (SPAdes) | ecosystem: Environmental > Aquatic > Marine > Unclassified | place... | reverse complement strand
GAGACCGAGATCTACCAGAAACCCCCACGGAAGAGCGCCGTCGCCCGGCGGCTGCGCTCTCGCGAGATCCACGAGCTCGACCTGTTGGAGCTGGATGACCGGCAGGCACTCCTGCGGATTCGCTGTGAGAGCGGCACGTACATCCGGAAGCTCTGTCACGATCTCGGCCTGGCGCTCGGCACCGGCGGGCACATGGGTGCCCTCCGTCGCGTCGCGACCGACCCGTTCGACGACACCGACCTCCGGACCCTACAGGACCTCGCGGACGGGCTCGCGTGGGCGCGCGAAGACGACCACGAGGCGTTCCTCCGCGAGGTGATCTCGCCAGCCGAGCGCGCGATGGAGCACCTGCCCGCGATCACGATCGCCCGCAGCGCCGCCCGAGAGGTCGCCGAGGGTGCGCCCGTCTACGCGCCGGGCGTGATCGATCTCGACGACGCGGCCGCCGCGGCGCTCGACCCCGGGGACGACGACCTGTTCGCGTGCTACACGCCCGACGGGAGCGCGGTCTGTCTCGGGAAACTGGTCGGCGACCCCGACGCCGAATCGGGCGAGGTCGTGTCGCTCGAGCGCGTGCTGGTGTAGTCGACGGGTTCTTGGGGCTGCTCTCGAACTACCCGGGCGAGGATGGCCCCCGACACGGCAGCCGACGACGCTACCGAGGCCGAGGCGGACGAAAACGCCGACCAGGAGGTGGGGAGCCTGTTCGGTCGCTGGTGGCAGCACTTCCTCGACCTGTTCGAGTTCGTCCTCGACCTGTTCTAGCGACCCGCCTCCTCCCCCGCCGTCGATCCCGGCAACCACCGCCCGAGCCGTAGCTTCTTCCCGCCGCCCTGCACAGCCTCGGGCATGGACATCGGCACCGCGAGTGCGGCACCCGGCGAACTGGCGCGCGGCCACCTCGAACTCACCGACCTCCCCACGGGGACCCCCGAGAAGCTGCCCGTGATCGTCGCCAACGGCGAGGAAGACGGCCCGACGCTCTGGATCACCGGCGGCGTCCACGGCGACGAAGCGACTGGGGTAGCGGTCACCCAGGACACCATGCGCGAGGACCTGCCCGGGCGCATCGCGGGCGCGGTCGTCGCCGTCCCGATCGTCAACCCCGCCGGCCTGCGGCGGAACGCGCGACACTCCTACTACGGCGACGACGACCCCAACCGGAAGTTCCCCGACCCCGAGAGCGAGTCCTCGCGCCCGGCGGAGGTACAGGAGCGCATCGACGAGCGCCTCTACGACGAGATCGTCGATGGCGCCGACGCGCTGATCGACAACCACACCGCGGGCGTGAACTCGTTCCCGTTCGTCATCCGTGATCGCGTGCTCTACGGCGAGCGCCGGACCGAGGACGAGGCCGAGGCGCTCGCCGCGGAACTGGAGGCCCTGGTCGAGGCGACCGGGCTCCCGCTGCTGACAGAGTACCCCGCCGAGGAGTACGTCGAACAGTCGCTCCAGCGCTCGACGGCCGGCGCGGTCTGCAACGCTGCGGGGATCCCGGCGTTCACGACCGAACTCGGCGGCCACAGCGTCGTCACCGAAGCCACCCGGGAGGCCGGCGTCGCCGCGGCCTACGGCGTGATGGACGAACTGGGGATGCTCGAGGGCTGGCCCGACGGGGTCGCCGAACCCGGTAGCTTCGACGCGCCCGTCGAGTTCCCGGTGCGGCGGTTCCGCGGGCCGCGAACCGAGACGGCGGGGCTCGTCCGCCACCGCGTCGAAGCGGGCGACGTGGTGGAAGCGGGCGAGGTCGTCGCCGACATCGTGAGTGCGACCGGCGAACCGCTCGACACGGTCGAGAGCGAGCACGACGGCTACGTCATCGGCCGCAAGGAGGGGCTGGCGGCGTACGAGGGTGATTCCGTGCTCAGCATGGCTGCCCGGGACGACGGGCCGCTTGTCGCGCCGCGGGACGCCGACGAGTAGCCCGCCGCGTCCGGACCGTTCGTGGTGCCAGACCGGGAGGGGGACGAAACGAAGTGCTTAACTGCCAGACAGCGTTTGTTCGAAACACGGGACCGTAGGGTAGTGGTATCCTCTGCCGATGGGGTCGGTAGGACCTGAGTTCGAATCTCGGCGGTCCCACTTTTCACGACGAACAGGGTGCGTAGTGAGACGTGAGTCCGCGGAGACGAGTGTAGCGAGTCTCCGGCGGGCGCATGGCTTTTCGGCGCCTCGCCACGAGCCGGAGCGGACGTTATCTCGTTTGTGGGAGCGTTATCCGGACCACCGTGCCGTTCGGTGTACTCTCTGACAGCTCCAGCGTTCCGTCCGACATCTTGACCGTCCAGTAGATTATCCAGAGCCCCAGCCCTTGGGTGTGTTTGAGCTGTGTCTCTTGGGGGCCTTCGATCGCTTCGATGTCGAATTTGGGTATCCCCTCCCCCGTATCGACGATCTCGACGACCGCTGCGCCCTGCTGATTCTCCTGGACGCTCACGGTTATCTCGATATCCGCAGCGTTGTGTTCGACTGCGTTCGTCAGCGCCTCTCTGATCGCCTTCGGAAAGGCAGCGTGTGCGCTCACCGTGCAGTCGTCGTCGAACCGGGTCGTGATCGCCGCCTGTGGGTGTTGCTCCCTGATCCGTGCGACCTGCTCTTCGACGACCGTAGACAGATCGAACCGTTTCTCGTTGTCGTTCTCCCGGATCGACACGATCTCCCGCGTCCGGTCGCTCGTTCTGAGTAGTTTTCTGAGATGCTTCTTGATTATCTGAACGTCCGCCGTTACGTCTTCGTCGGCGTCGGCGGTCTCGATCTTGTTCAGAAACCCGAACGAGACGGCGAGTTCGTTCCGCAGGTTGTGGCGGAGAACGCGTTGGTTGATCGTGAGCAGTTTGGTGAGATCCTCCGCTTCGTTCAGCCGTTCTTCGGACTCGATAGAGTACATTCCGCCACGGGTGCCGACGGCTGCCCCCAGCGTTGCGGCGAACGCAACGAGGAAGAACAGCTCGTTCGTCCTGTCTTCGAGGCGCCAGATCATCCAGATCGATAGCGCTAACATGGCAAAGGAAACCATCACCCCAACGCCCAGCCAGACGGTCCGCCACTGTCCCACGGTCGAGATCCGCCGATGCGGGAGCTGATACCCCGTGACGAGAACGACGCCAGAGATGCTGCAGATGATGGCCGCCTCCAGCACCGTTCCGAGCCCCTCGCCCTCAGTGAGAAGGTGGACAACCCCGAGCCCAAAGCAGAGCGTTCCCACGAGATAGACCACATTTTGGGGCTCGACCCACCTGGATCGGAACGACACGCGGGTATCTATGTGAAGAGTACACATAGTGTTTTCAGTTTTCGCGACAAACTCGACGAAAACCGATCCCGAAAATGAGCAACGCTGCCGACTCCCTCACTCGTCAGTCGCGGCGCCCTTCGAGACTACTCCGTGCTGTCGGGGTCCGATCGGCCAGTGGTGGGCGACGCCTCCTGTACCTTCTCCACTTTCGAGGGGTGGTAGCTCCGGACGATCAGCACGTCGTAGGCGTCGTCGGCCGCGATCCCGCCGCCAGGCCGAGCCCACGCGCTTCAGTCCTCGAGCCGGACTGTATCCCCCGGTTTGACGTTCTCGGCGACGCCAGCGGGGAGTTCGACGACCGTGTCCGCGAGCCCGTGGGCCAGCCCGCGGAACGGCCGCAGGCGTTCGACGTTGATCACTTCGTCGTCGACGAGCCAGAGCACGTCGATCGGTTCGAACACGAACAGCGTATGGATCGTTCGGGTCGCCGGCTCGTCGAAGGAGAACACCAGCCCGTACCCCTCTGGCATCGATCGCCGAAACATTAGTCCACGGCCCTGCGACAGCAGCCCGTCGGCCCGCTCGACGTCGTCGGCGAGCGTCTCGGTCGCGACGCTGTCCGCGAGCGTCTGCGCCTCCCCGTCGCGCTGGTGGACCAGTCGCACGCTGTTCGGTCCCACCGCTGCCCTACTAAGCGTTCCCCCGAGCGTTCAAGAGCGCGGGCGTCCGACCACCGGTATGGAGGAGACGCCGGAGGGGACGCCGGTCGGCGTCGACGACCCCTACGCGGTCGCCGGGCGCTGTGACCACCTCACCGACGACGGGCGGTGTCGCTACGCGCTCGAACAGGCGGGCCAGGACCCCGAGTTCGCGGCCGACCGCCGGGCCGACGACTACGCCTGCGTCGTCGCCGACACCGACGCCGCGACCGTCGAGGGTGCGGACCCGGACTGGTCGCGCTGCCCCCACTACCGCTCGACCACCGAGGCGAAGGCGTGTGCACGCTGTGGCCTGGAGGAAGTCCGAATCGCCCACGACTCGGACGCCCGCCCGCTGGTCGAGAAGCACCACCTCTCCTACGGGGCCGCCGGCGACGGTCGACCGGCCGGCGACGACGCGGACACGGGCGGCGAGGCCCCCTCCCACGAGATCACGGTCGGCCTCTGTCGCTGGTGTCACACGAAGGTCCACCGCTCCTTTGCCCGCGTCGACGACGACGCCAGCCCCGACCCCGAAGCACTCGCCGTCCGGGAGACGCGCCGCGGGGAGGAGCGATCCGAGATGGGGTTTCAGTCCGCCAGCGAGCGCCGCAAAGAGTGACGCCGACGCCGACCGAGTTGCACGGACGTGCGCATCTCTCCCCCGTTCCGAGGTGTTTTTGGGCCTCGTCGGCCAACCCAGCCCATGACCCGAATCGTCGTCATCGACAACCACGGGCAGTTCACCCACCTGGAGGGCCGCGCGCTCCGGGATATCGGCGTCGACACCGAGATCCTGGATAACGACACCGACCCCGCCGAGATCGACGCCGACGGCATCGTGCTCTCGGGCGGTCCCTCGATGGACCGCGTCGGGCGCTGTGCCGAGTACCTTGACCTGGACGTGCCCGTGCTGGGCATCTGTCTCGGAATGCAGTTCATCGCCGAGGAGCTGGGCGGCAGCACTCACAGCGGCGAGTACGGCGGCTACGCCGACGTGACCGTCGAGATCCTCGACGACGAGGACCCCCTGATCGGCAGCCTCGCGCCCGAGACACGCGTGTGGGCGAGTCACGCCGACGAAGTCAACGAGGTGCCAGAGGGGTTCGCCCGGACCGCCCGGAGCGACGTGTGCGAGGTCGAGGCGATGAGCGACCCCGACCGCGGGCTCTACGGCGTCCAGTGGCACCCCGAAGTCGCCCACACCGCGGAGGGCGAGGCGGTGTTCGAGGCGTTCCGCGACATCTGCGGCGCCTGGTAGGGCGGCGGCGTCCCCGAGATCGGAAGTCGCGGGTTTTTGCCTATCCGGGTTTCACGCAGTACTGATGACGGCGTCCCAGAGCAACCTCGCGGGGCTCTCGCGGTTCATCTTCCGGGCCCCGAACTGGTACACGAGCCTCGCCTTCGCGCTGCTGGTGGCCGCCGTCGCGGGCATCGGCGCCTTCGACAGCGGCGAGGCGGACGCGGTGTTCCGGGGCATCTTCTTCGTCGGACAGGACGCGTGGGAGGGCATCTTCTTCATCGGTATCCCCACCGTCGTCGCCGGGTTCGCGACGCCGTGGGTCGACCGCTACACGGGCGGGCGACTCACCTACAACCGCGCCTCGCTGCTCGCGCTGATCTGTGAGGTGCTGATCGTCGCCGTCGTGAGCGTCGCCGCGCTACTCGCGTACCTGGTCGCCTGGCTCGACCAGACGTTCGTCTTCGACGCGCTGGTGGTCGCGCTGGCGTCGGTGTTCGCCCTCCGCCTGCTGGTGGTGATGGCGGTCTCGCGAACCTCCCTCCCCGTGGCGATCCTGCCGGCGAGCATCCAGAGCGCCGTCGCGGCCGCCCTGCTGTTCGTCTACAGCGGGACGATCCGCTATCTCGCCGACGGCGGATCGGCGCTCCAGGCGTATCTCACGCCGTTCCTGAACGAATCAGCCGAGGCTCCGGGCGTTCTGAGCACGCTCTCCCCACAGCAGTTCGGGCTGCTCGGCGTGCTCTGTGTGATCTACGCCGCCGCAGTCTGGGTGTTCCTCGTCGCCGTCGATCGGCCGTGGCGCCGCTCGATGGGGGTCTCGATGCTCGACTTCCTCCGGGGGTTCATCGGCCACGTCGCCGAGGGCACCAGCGAGCTCGAGGACTTCTTCGAACAGCTGGGCGAGGAGGCGATCGTCCCGGTCACGGTGCTCGCGTTCCGCACGGACGACGGCGCCGAGAAGGCGCGGTTCGTGCTCCCGATGATCCACCCCGGCCCCATGGGCGAGATCGGCGGCGGCAACCTCCCCGAGCGCGTCGCCGAGAGCGCCGAGGGGCTGGCGTTCCCACCCCACGCCACTGCCGGCCACGACTTCAACCTCGTCACCAAGCGCGAGGTCGAGCGGCTGATCGATGCGGCGGATCGGGCCCACCAGCGCATCGAGTACGGCGACGGCGCCACCGAGAGCGTCCGTATCGAGGCCGGCGACGCCAAACTGCTGGGTCAGGCGTTCGGCGGCGACGGGCTGCTGGTGAACACGTTCTCGCCGGAGTTCGCCGACGACGTTGAGTACGGCGTCGGCCTCGCGGCGCGCCAGGGCGCCCGGACCAACGGGCTCGACGACGTGTTGCTCGTCGACGCGCACAACTGCAACAACGGGCTCGACGGCCCGGATCTGGGCCACGTCACCCCCGGGAGCCCGCGATCGTTCGACATGATCAACGCCGCCGAGGCGGCGGGCGACCGCCTCGGTGACGCCACGGAAGCCCCGGTGTCGCTCGGCACGGCGTGGGCCGAGACCGAGTGGGAGCCCCAGGCGGGGATCGGCCCGCTGGGGATCCGGGCCGCTGTCGTCGAGGTCGACGACCAGGAGACCGCGTACGTGCTGGCCGACGGCAACAACATGGAGCCGTGGCTCCGGGATCGGACCGTCGACGAACTCCTCGAGACCGTCGACGCGGCGGAGGTGATGACCACCGACACTCACATCGTCAACACCGTCGAGGCGGACAACCAGATCGGCGCGGAGATCGACCACAGCGAGTTCATCGACACCGTCGCCGACCTCGTCGAGCAGGCCCGCGCGGATCTCGAACCGGTCGAAGCCGGGATGGCGACCGAGCGCGCGGCGGTGACGGTGTTCGGCAACGACCGCACCGAGACGCTCGCCTCCCACGCCAACGCGGTGGTGTCGCTGGGTGGTGCCTACGCGCTCGCGGTCAGCCTCGCGGTGATCGCGATCAGCGTGCTGCTCTTCTTCGTGACGTAGCGGCGACACTGCGCTCGCGTCACTGCCCCGATCGGGTCTCCCCGCCCGTCGATCCGCGAGAGCGTTGCGAGAGTAAGCGGGGCGCTGGTGGAGGTAGCGAGCGGCGGCGTGGCGCCGCGCTCAGTCGAAAAGCTCCTCGACGGCGTCGTGGGCCGCGCGGGCGGCCTCGTCGGCGACTGCTTCGGCGTCGGTCTCGGCGTCGTCGGGAGGATTGACGTACACGTCGACTTCGAGGACGCCGTCCTCGAACGTGACCGTCACGTCCAGATCCGTCAGCTCAGACTGCTTGTAGCGGTCCAGCACGAGCCCTTCGGCGGCCGCGCTGGCGGTTTCGACGACCTCCTCGTCGGTCGGTTCCGCGTCGCTCATTTACGCGCCGGCGCCGGGGCCGCCGGGGCCCATCGGACCGCCGCCCTCGCCGCCCTGGAGGAGCTGCTGCAGCTCTTCCTGGAGCTCCTCGAACTGCTCCTGGGTCTTCTGCTCGCGCTTCTCGAGCTGGTCGACGCGCACTTCGAGGCTGTCGACTTTCTCCTCGAGGTCCGACTTGGCGCTGTCGTAGTCGGTGTTGACGAGGAGCTCACCGATCTCTCGGTACATCGTGGTGTCCTCGTCGATGTCGTCCAGCGCCTCGAGGGCGGTCTGGGCCTCGTTGAGCGAGGTCTCGGCCTGCGTCTTCTGGGCCGCAAGCTGCTCGGTTGTCTCCTGAAGGTCCTGTAGCTCCTCGATCTTCTCTTGTGCCTCGGGCGGCAGACTACCCTGCATAACTCGAAGGAGGTTCTTCGGCCTGAAAAAGGCCCGTATTTAGCCCTGGCGCGGGTTCGAGGCTGTGAACGCCAGCCAACTGCCGTTCCTCGCTATGTGACCGCTTGTCCCGCCCGGCTTGCTGTTGCGGTGGCGACCACGGTCCCGCCCGGCTCACCGTTGCCGGGCGGACCCACGGAACTTACGGCCTCCCCCGCCGACGACCCGCCCATGCTCGAACTCATCGCCGGCGCGCTCTGGGCGATGCTCCCGGCGTACGTCCCGAACAACGCGGCCGTGCTCGCGGGCGGCGGCCGCCCGATCGACGGCGGCCGAACGCTCGGCGGCGCGCGCCTGCTCGGCGACGGCAAAACCTGGCGCGGCACCGCGGTCGGCACCGCCATCGGCGTCGCGCTCGCGCTCGTCCTCGACGCCGCCGCACCCGCGGTCGGCGACGCGCTGGGGATCACCCTCCCCGGCTTCCCGATCAACGCGGCCGTCGGCCTCGCACTCGGCGCGATGCTGGGCGACATCGGCGCCTCGTTCGTCAAGCGGCGCTCCGGCCGCGAGCGCGGCGCCGCCTTCCCCGGGCTCGACCAGCTCGACTTCGTCGTCGGCGCGCTCCTGCTCGCGCTGCTGTTCGCGCCCGACTGGACGCTCGCGACGTTCACGCCCGCCCGCGTGGCCGTGGTCGTCGTCGTCACGCCGTTGCTCCACCTCGGAACGAACGGGATCGCGTACTGGCTCGGCGTGAAAGACGAGCCCTGGTGAGCGCCGCACCGACCGGTTTTTGCCGACCCAACGCCCACCCTCGTCCATGTCCGACGACCTGATCGAGGCGCTCCGGGACGCCGACGCGGTCCAGTTCGGCGAGTTCGAACTCTCCCACGGCGGCACCAGCGACTACTACGTCGACAAGTACCTGTTCGAGACCGACCCGCGCTGTCTCCGTCTGATCGCCGAGGCGTTCGCCGAGCGACTCGACGGCGAGAAGCTCGGCGGCGTCGCGCTGGGCGGCGTCCCCCTCGCCGCGGCGACGAGCATCACCGCCGACGTACCCTACGTCATCGCGCGCAAACAGGCCAAGGAGTACGGCACCGGCAACCGGATCGAGGGCCGCCTCGACGAGGGCGAGGAGGTCGTCGTCGTCGAGGACATCGCCACCACCGGGCAGTCCGCCGTCGACGCCGTCAAAGCGCTGCGTGACGCGGGCGCCGAGGTGAACCGCGCGCTGCTCGTCGTCGACCGCGAGGAGGGCGGCCGGGAGAACCTCGCCGACCACGGCGTCGAGATGGAGGCGCTCGTGACCGCCTCCGACCTGCTCGCAGACCGGTAGCGACGATCACGGTGGTCGACCCACCCCGCTGTTCGCTTTCCGCACGACCGCCCTTCGAAGTGTTCATACTTGTGCAAGTGTGAGGGTTTCCATGAACCGTGCCGAGAAGGCGGCCCTCCAACTGCGGGCCGTCGCCGTTCTGCGGACGCTGAAGCGCAGCCGAACGTACGACGAGCTCGCCGAACTCACTGGGCTGCCGGCCGGCGACCTGAACCGCTACGTCAACGGGCACGTGCTCCCGGGCGTCGAGCGGGCCCGCGAGACCGTCGAGAGCATCGGTCGCGAGGCGCTCGCCGACGAACTCCGCTCGCGGGTCACCGCCGACGAAGAGGGGTACGTCGACAACAGCGCCGTGGTGTTCGACCAGTCGTTCCTGGATCTCGTCGCGCCCGTCGCCGCCGAGTCCTTCGCGTTCGAGCGCCCGGACGTGGTGCTCACCGCCGCGACCGACGGTATCACCCTCGGCGCCGCGATGGCCTCCTACTTCGACGCCGACATCGCCTACGCCAAGAAGCGCAAGGAGACCGCCGTCGAGGAGTTCGTCGAGTCCCGCCAGCGGCTCGCCTCGGGGATCGAACTCACCTACTACCTCCCCGCCGACGCCGTCTCCGCTGGCGATACGGTCCTCGTCGTCGACGACCTGATCCGCTCGGGCGAGACCCAGGAGCTGCTGCTCGACATCGTCGCCCAGTCCGACGCGACCGTCGGCGGCGTGTTCACCCTCATCGCCGTCGGCGACGAGGGGCTGGACCGCGCCCGCGAGATCACCGACGCCCCCGTCGGCGCGCTCACGACGTTCGACGACCGATAGCGTCGATCCGCGGACATCTCGTCATCCATATCCGTGCATACTCACGTCGGTCAGCGCCGCTGATCGGCCAGTTTCCGGGACTAGTTGGACGTGTATGTGTATATCGTACGGAAAGCCTCAAGTACACCACCGTCACGATATGCACCTATACGGATGGGTCTCACAGAGACGCTGGCTGACTACTTCGATCTGGATAGCCACGACACCACCGTCAGGACCGAACTCCTGGCGGGGCTGACCACGTTCTTGACCATGAGCTACATCGTGGTCGTGAACCCTGCGATCCTCGCGGCGGCGATCGACATCGAGGGGGTCGGAGACGGACGGCTCGTCGCGATGCTCGCCGTGGTGACGATCATCTCCGCGGCGACGGCGACGCTGGTGATGGCGTTCTACGCCAACCGCCCGTTCGCGCAGGCGCCCGGACTCGGGCTGAACGCCTTCTTCGCGTTCACGGTCGTCCTCGGGATGGGCGTGCCGTGGCAGACCGCGCTCGCGGCCGTCGTCGTCGAGGGGATCATCTTCATCGCGCTCACCGCCGTCGGCGCGCGTGAGTACGTGATCCGCCTCTTCCCCGAACCGGTCAAACTCGCCGTCGGCTCCGGGATCGGCCTGTTCCTCGCGCTGATTGGTTTCGAGTCGATGCGCGTCGTCGCGAGCGACCCCGCGACGTTCCTGACGCTCTCGCCCGTGATCGCGAACGATCCGGTTGCGCTGATCTCAGTCGCCGGCCTCCTGTTTACGTTCGCGCTGTACGCCCGCGGCGTCCGTGGCTCCATCGTCGTCGGCATCCTCGGGACGACCGTCGCCGGCTACGTCGCCGCGGCGCTTGGCTACTCCGCCTACAACCCCAAGAACGTCCCCGGCGGCGCCTCGATCGCGACGGACATCTTCCTCACTGGCTCGACGACGACGTACAGCCTCGCGGCCTACGACATCCGGCCGCTGGCCGGCGCGTTCCTCGACGGGTTCGCGAACGTCGACGCGTTCACGTTCGCACTCATCGTGTTCACGTTCTTCTTCGTCGACTTCTTCGACACGGCGGGCACCCTGGTCGGCGTCGGCCAGTCCGCAGGCTTCCTCGACGAGGAGGGGAACCTCCCCGACATCGACGAGCCGCTGATGGCCGACGCGGTCGGCACCACCGTCGGCGGAATGCTCGGCACGTCGACGGTGACGACGTACATCGAGTCCGCCACCGGCGTCGAGGAGGGCGGCCGCACCGGCCTGACGGCGCTGACCGTCGCCGGTCTGTTCCTGCTCTCGCTGGCGTTCGTCCCGCTCGCAGCCGGGATCCCGGAGTACGCCTCCCACCTCGCGCTGGTGGTCATCGGCGTCGTGATGCTCGGCAACGCCGTCGAAATCGCGTGGGACGATCTCACCTACGCGATCCCGGCGGGGATGACGATCATGGTGATGCCGTTCACCTTCTCGATCGCCTACGGGATCGCGGCCGGCATCGTCTCCTACCCCCTCGTGAAACTCGGTGCCGGGGAGCTCGACGACATCCACGTCGGCCAGTGGATTCTCGCGGGCGCGTTCGTGGTCTACTTCGCGGTGCGGACCAGCGGCGTGATGTAGCTCGCGGTGCGGACCAGCGGCGTGATGTAGCCGCCCGCGACCGCAACACCTTCCCGCTCCCCGCTGTTTTCGCGACTATGCAACGCAGTCTCCCACCCCGGCGCTGGCTGGTCCGTGGGGTGGCCCTGCTGCTCGCTCTCTCGCTGCTGGCACCCGCCGCGGGCGCCGCCCTCGGGATCGGCGACGACCCGTCCGACTCGCCGAGCGAGCTCGGCCCCGGAACGATCGACCAGCCGGCGGCCAACGCCACGGTCGTCGGGATCCAGGGCTACCACTTCCAGGGCCAGGGCAACCGCAAGAAGCCCGCCCGCATCGCCTCGGCCGACGGGAACGCCACCACCAACTGGCTGTACGAGGACGCACTCGGCGCCCGGTGGTTCTACGACGTTGATCCGCTGCCGAACGGCAATCTGCTCGTCGTCTCGACCAACCCCGACGGCACGACCGTCTACGAGCTCAACCGCGACAACCGCGAGCGCGTCTGGCAGGAGACGCTGCCGTTCCACGACACCCACGACATCGACGTGTACAACGAGACCCACCTCGCGATCGCCAACATGCGGCAGTGGAACGAGTCCTGCCAGTGTTCGAACGATCGCGTGGTGCTGTACGACCGCAGCGAGGGGGAGATCGACTGGGAGTGGCGGTTCCGCAACCACTACCCCAACAGCACCGACGGCGGCTTCGCGAAGGACTGGACCCACGTCAACGACGTGGAGGTGATCCGGAACGGCACCGAACTGCTGCTCTCGCCCCGGAACTTCGATCAGGTGATCGCCGTCAACATCGAGTCGAAGGAGATCACCGAGCGCCTCGGCGAGGACGGCGACCACTCGACGCTGTACGAACAGCACAACCCCGACTGGCTCACGACCGAGGCGGGTGACCCGACGATCCTCGTCGCCGACAGCGAAAACGACCGCGTGATCGAGTACACGAAGAACGACGACGGCGAGTGGGAACACGTCTGGAGCGCGGGCTCCTCGGCGTCGCTCTCCTGGCCGCGCGACGCCGACCGCCTCCCCAACGGCAACACGCTGGTCGTCGACTCGATGAACCACCGCGTGATCGAGATCACGCCCCAGGGCGAGATCGTCTGGGAGTACTTCGCCACGTGGTCGCCGTACGACGCCGAGCGCCTCGGCACTGCCGACGAGTCGAACGGACCGACGATGCGCGATCAGGGCGTGAGCGGCCACAAGGCCGTCTATGGCTCCGCCGGCGGGCTCTCGGCGACGTTCTCCTCGTGGCTCGCGGCGAACGCACAGGGGACCGTCGTCGAAGCGCCGGTGATCGAGTTCGCGGGGCTCTGGGGCCGGTTGGCGCCGTGGTTCCGCCCGGTCTGGCTGAGTTCGTGGGAGTTCGCGGGCGTCGTCGGCGCCGTGTTGCTGCTGTCGGGCTGGGGGCTCGCCGAGGCGATCCGCGAACGCGACCGCATCGCCGACGGCCTCCGGTCGCTGCGCGACCGCGTACGCTGATCGCCACGCGGCCGGCGTCCGAGCTAGCCGGCGTGCTCGCCGGCGTCGCGGTGCTTTTGGGTGTCTCCACCTAATCCCGAGTATGGCGAACATCACGCTCTACGAACTGCCGGGCTGTCCGTTCTGTATCAGGGCCGCCGACAAGCTGGACGAACTGGGGCTGGAGTACGATACGATCGAGGTCCCGGCGGCTCACAGCCAGCGAACCGAGGTCGAGGAGGTGTCGGGTCAGACCGGCGTCCCGGTGCTCGTCGACGAGGCCCACGGCGTCGAGGGGATGCCCGAGAGCCGCGACATCGTGGCGTACCTCGAGAAAACGTACGGCGGCGACTCGGCGTAGTTACCGAACGATCGCCCCGGGGAATCAGGCTTCGCCCGGCTCCGCCGCGCGCTCGCGGATCAGGTCACGCACCGCCTCGGGGTCGTCGGTGTCCGCGAGCTCCTCACAGGACACCAAGGCGGTGCCTTTCACCGACGTGCGCTTCGCGCCCTCCTCGACGAAGTAGACCGAGCGCGTCTTCGTGACCTGTCCCAGCGAGGACATGATTCGGGCGCGCTTCTCGGCGCTGGGGGTGAACTTGGAGTGGCCGGTGAGTAGCTTCGCGCCGTCACGGCCGCGGCGCTCCTCGTCCTCGGAGACGCTGTTGAACGGCGCCCGCGTCGTCGGGTGGACGGTGAAACCCGCCCGCGTCAGGACGCCGACGACGTGCTCGTCGTCCGGGTCGGCCTCCGGTGGATCCGGGGTCGGCTCGGCGTCCCGGACCTCCTCGGCGCCCTCCATCACGTCCATCGGGGCCGTGAACGGCCGGTCGAACAGCTCCTCGAGCCTGACCGCCACGTCGATGGAGGCGTTCATCCCGTCCTCGTACTTCGAGACGGTGCGGCGGGAGACGCCCAGCTCCGAGGCGAGCTTCCCGAGGCTCCAGTCCTGGGCCTCGCGGGTCTCGGAGAGCAGGTCGCCGTCGATGTTGACGTAGAGTCCGCCGGGGGCGGCGTAGATCAGCGGCGGCACGTCCTCGACGAACAGGTCGAAGGCGGTGTCGGGGTGGATCGCGGGCACGCCGTGGCGGAAGTACACCACTTCGGGCTTGAGCTCCTCGTCGCGGGTGCGCATTCCCACGACCATCGGCGTCGCCGAGAGGTACTCGCCCAGTCGGCGCATCTCTTGGCCGGTCGCGGCGTCGAAGGCGTCGACGTTGCCCAGCACTTTCAGCAGCACGAGCTCCTCGCCGCGGCGGGCGGCGACGTCGAAGCTCTTCGGCCGGATCGCACAGCGCTCGCTGACGAGGAACCCGGCGTCCTGCAGCATCGCCGTAACGTTCTCGATCAGCGCTGTACGGCTCATACGGTGAGGTAGGCGACTCACGCCATATATGCGTTGTGTCCACCCACCGCCGCGCTATCTGTCGATTCACCGGTTCGGCGACCGTTCGCCCCGCCGACCGGCGCCCGACGCGAAACCCCCTTGCCCACGGACCGCCTGCCTCCGGCCGTGACTGTCATCGGCGTCGACGACACCGACTCCCGGGAGCGGGGGATGTGCACGACCTACCTCGCGGCCCGCGTCGCCGAGCGGATCGCGGCCGCCGGCGGGTCGATCGACGAGCGCCTGCTGGTCCGGCTCAACCCCGCAGTCGAGCGCAAGACCCGCGGGAACGCCGCGCTCGCGATCCACACCGACCTCGACGCCGACCGCGCCGCCGCCATCGCCCGCGACGAACTCGAACCGCTGGCCGAGACCGACGACCCCAGAACCTCGCCGGGGCTGGTCGTCGCCGACTGCGACCCGGCCGACGTTCCCGACTCGGTCGCCCAGTTCGCTCGCGACGCCCTCCGGGAGTTCCACAGCCTCGACGACGCGCTTGACCTGGCCGCAGCGGCCGGCTTCGACACGGACGGCTGGGCCGGCGGCCACGGCCGCATCGGCGCGCTCGCGGCCGTCGGCGCCGCTCGCGCGTTCGACGAGTGGACGTACGAGCTGATCGCTTACCGCGAGTTCGACCGCTGTGGCAGCCTGCGGGCGGTCGACGGCGCGAGCCTGTTCGCCGCGGCCGACGAGGCGTACCCGGACGCCTGGGACACCGTCGACCGCGTCGAGGACGAAGCCGTCTGCGTGCCTAGCGCCCCCGGGCCGATCCTCTACGGGCTCCGCGGCGACGATCCGGCGGTGCTCGCGGCGATGGCTGACCGGATCCACTCGGAGCCAGTCGAGCGCACCGCACTCTTTCGGACGAACCAGGGCACCGACGCCCACCTCCGGGACGTCTCGGTCGTGGATCTCTCCACTCTCCAGGACGGCCGCGCCTACCGCGTCGACTGCGTCGTGGCTGGCGACCCCCAAACCCGGGAGGGGGGCCACGTGTTCGTCCCGATCCGAGGGGGCGAGGGCGAGATGATCGACGCCGCGGCGTTCGAGCCGACGAAGCGGTTCCGCGACCGCGTCCGTGCGCTGCGAGCGGGCGACGAACTCACGGTCTGTGGCGAACTCGGCGAGGGGACGCTCAAACTCGAGAAGTTCGCGGTTCGGGAGCTGAATCGGACCGCAAAGCGCACCCCCGTCTGCCCCGACTGCGGGAACACGATGGGTTCGGCCGGCCGGAACCAGGGGTATCGCTGCCGGGACTGCGGGACGAACGCGCCGGGGAAAACCGAGGTCGAGATCGACCGCGACCTCGAACGCGGCTGGTACGAGGTACCGCCCTGTGCGCGCCGCCACATCGCGAAGCCGCTCGTCCGCGGCGGGTTCGACGCGCCGACACAGCCGGAGCGTTAGCGCGTTTCGAGCGCGGTTTCGAGCACGCTCGCGTCGTGAACCGTTTCTCGGTTCGCGTACTCGGAGACGGTGAGAAACGCCGCTTCGGCGGCGTCGGTTCCGGGATCGAGGCGCCCCGCGGTCGCCGCTCGGTCGACGACGAAGAAGACGACTGCGTGGTTTCGCTCCGGCCCGACAGCGAGGCGCGTGCCCGCGACCGCCAGCGCGTCGGCGTCGACGACCAGCCCGGTCTCCTCCGCTAACTCTCGCGCGGCGGCGTCGGGCAGCGGCTCGTCGTGTTCGGCGTGGCCGCCCGGCAGCGCCCAGGCGCCGGCGTTCGGTGCCTGGCCCCGTCGGATACAGCAGACCCGCTCGTCGTCGACGACCGCAACCGAGGCGCCCGGCACGGCGTTGCGCCAGAGCACGCGCTCACAGCTCGGGCAGTAGGCGCGCTCGCGGGCGTCGATCTCCCGGTGTTCGACCACGGCACCACAGAGCGGGCAGTAGTCGGCGTCGACGGCGATCACGGCTGGTGGTTCGCGGGCGCGGGGAAAACGGTTCGGGGCCGGGGGCGGTGATCAGGCTTTCAGCCCGCTCCCGGTCAGGGGGACGACCACGTCCTCGCCGGCGTCGATCTCACCGCTGGCGCGCAGTTCCGCGAGCGCGGCGGGCGCGACCGCACACGTCGGCTCGGTGTAGAACCCCGCACGGTGGAGTCGACCGAGTTCGTCCTCGACCGCCCCCTCCCCGATCGCGACGGCGTCGCCGCCGGTCGCGTCGATGGCGTCGAGGATGGCGTCTTTTTGGACGGGATCGCGGATCTGGATGCCGTCGGCCACCTCGTTCGCGCCTGCGGCATCGCCGTGCAGTTCGGCGGCGATGGGGGCGTAGCCCGCGGCCTGGGCGCCGTACATTCTGGGGATTTCGTCGATCCAGCCAGCGTCCGCCAGTGCTTGGAACCCCCGATAGGCGCCGAGGAACAGCGTCCCGTGGCCGAGGGGGGTCACGACCGCGTCCGGCGCCGTCCAGTCGCGCTGGAGCGCGATCTCGTAGGCGACCGTCGCCGTGCCGGCGAAGAAGGCGGGGTTCCAGGCGTGGGAGGCGTACCACGCGTCGGCGCCCGGCCGACCGTCGCCGGTCGCACCTTCGTCCCCCCCGACTGCCTCAGCCACGCAGGCGTCGGTCACGTCCTGTCGGGTGCCCTCGATTCGGATCGGCGTCGCGCCGGCGGCTTCGATCGCCCGGAGCTTGCTCGCCTTCACGCTTGCGGGGACGTAGATCTCGGCGTCGATCCCCGCTCGGGCGGCGTAGGTCGCGATCGCCGCGCCGGCGTTGCCCGAGGAGTCCTCGACCACCTTTTCGACGCCGAGTTCGGCGGCTCGGGAGAGCGCCGTCGTCGCGCCGCGGTCCTTGAACGAGCCGGTGGGGAACACGTACTCCAGTTTGAACTCGGCGTCCCACGCCGGGGCGTACTGCAGCGGCGTCATCCCCTCCCCGAGGCTGACCCGTTTCTCGACGGGGAGGAAGTCGGCGAACGCCCAGAGGCCCTCGCGGGTGTCGAAGGCGGCCGGATCGGGCGCTGGTCCGTCCGGGAGTGGCTGGCGGGCGAACTCGAGGGGGTGGCCGCAGGTGCAGCGCCAGCGATCGGCGTACTCGGCGCCGCAGTCCGGGCAGACGAGTGGGGTGGGGTCGCGCATGGCGAAAGGGTCGGCCGCCGGGTGCCAGTAGCTGTCGGTTCCCCTGCCCCCGTCCCGGCCCCGAATTTATCACCCATGACGGGAGCACACCACCCGTGGATCGCACGAGACGGGGCGTCCTCGCCGCCGCCGCATCGCTCGCCTCGCTGGCGGGGTGTGCCGGTGACGAGGCCGCGACAGCGACGGAACCGCCGACGGAAAACACGCCGACAGCCACTGCGACGCCGCCGACGGACACCGAGACGCCACCGCCGACGGCGACCCCGGAGGCGTCGACGGTCAGACTCTGGCCGAAGGCGGTCACGACGGTGTTCGAGGGCGAGGTGGGCGCCGACGCCATCGACGACGCGCTCGGGGGGACGCCCACCCCGGCGCAGGTGTACCGCCGGAACCGGGCTGACGGGACGGTGACGTTCTTCGTCTCGGCGGCCGCCTCGTTCTCCGTGGCGGACGCGAAGGCGGCGTTCGCCGACACCGATGGGCTCGAGGTGAGCCGCGTCTACCGCGGTGTTGGCCCCCGATATCGTCGTGAGTACGCGACGGTCCTCAGCGAACAGGTCGCCGACCACGCGGCGGTCGACCCCTCGTCGGTGACGCTCTCGCCCGGTCGATTGGGGAGTCACCAGTTCCTGGACCTCTCCGCGCCGGCGCCCCGCGCCGCCATCGTGCCGATGCTGCCGGAGCTGTCGTTCAGGCGTGCGAACGGCTCCGAGCGGCTGGTCGGCCCGGACGGGTTCGCGGTCGACGCCGGGTTCCTACTCGTGCGGAGTCGGAGCCGGGACGGCGTCGTCACTGTCGACCTCACGCTCGACGACGGCGGGATCGAGGCGTTCGGCGACGCCGTCAGGACCGCGAGCGACGAGGCGCTCCGTGGCGAGTTCTTCCGTCCGGTCGTCGACGGCGAGGCGCTCCGGACGTTCGGCCTCTCGGAGGCGTTCGCGACAGACATCGAGAACGGCGACTGGGACGGGCCGATGACGCTCTCGTTCGCCGCGCGAACCGACGGGGAGTTCACCATCGGCCGGCTCACCGGCGGGCTCCCGCCCGTCGGGTTCGACTGCGAGATCCCGGACTGACTCAGTACGCGTCGACGCCGGTCGCCACCGAGCAGACGTACTCGCCGGTCGCGACCTGCGGGAGCCGCCGCGAGCGCCAGAAGATTCCCTCGCTATCGGCAGTGACTCGGCTCGTCAGCTGGCCGAACGGGTCGATGATCTCGAACAGCGTGTCGCCGGGGTGGATCGCCTCGCCGAGCTCCGCCCGGAACCGGACGAGCCCGCCCGCCGGCGTTCGATACTGGTCGAAGCCCGCGGCGCGGGTCTGTTCGACCATCGACGCCTCGCCGTCGAGGAAGTCGTAGTGCCGGAGGACGTTGAACACACCCTCGACGCCGTACTGGATGCTCTCCTCGTCCCAGCCCACACAGCCGCCGAGTTCGGGGTCGATCGTGGGGATCCCCTCGTCGGGCGCCGCGCGGGCGAGCTGGCCGTCGGGGCCCTTCTGGTCGAGCACGTGGCCCGTGCCAAAGGCCTTCGCGAGTTCGAGGCAGTCGCCGTGCATTCGGTGATGGCGGCCACAGCGCACCCGGGCCTCGTTGATCATCCGGGAGGTCGAGCCCTGATGGAGGTCGAGCACGTAGTCCGCGCGGCTGGCGGCGTCGAACGTCGCGGCGGCGATGCGTTCGGAGCAGGTCCCCTTCTCGTCGCCGGGGTAGGCCCGGTTCATCTTCGTGTCGTCGATGGGGTTGCGGTGCTCGGCGACCTGGAACGCGTGGACGTTGACGATGCCGACGATCAGGACCGCCCCCGAGAGCTCGGCGGGATCGAGTCGCGGGACGACCCGCGTAAGCACGCCGAGACCGTTGAGTTCGTCGCCGTCCGAGACCGCCTGCAGATACAGCGTTTCGCCGTCGTCGGCGCCGTTGACGGCACAGACCGGGAGCGAAACGGGACTGCCGTCGCGGCGCTCGCCAACCCGGAGCCGCCCGGTGGCCATCTCGCCGGGGGCCGCGCTGGCGTCGCCGAGCGTGAGACTCATTACTCGTTGCTCGTCCGTTCCCGCCTTAGTGGGTTCGATACCGGGCGGCAACGCCGATACCGCGGTCGCTCGCGTCGTCCGCACCCTGACAAAAAATCGATGTACGGGTTGCGACGGCCCAGTGTCAGCGCTTACTCCGTGATAACGTTCGACTCGAGGTCACGCGGGTAGTAGGTCAGCCACTCGACGCCGTCCTCGGTGATGGCGATCGTGTCGGAGTGGCGGTAGCCCGCGTCCTCGGTGTAGATGCCGGGTTCGATGGTGTACACCTGGCCGGGCTGCATCTCGGCGTCGGCCTCGTCGACGTGGTCGTAGTCGCCCCAGCCCTGGTCGATGTACGGCGGTTCGTGGCCGCCGAGGCCGATGTTGTGGCCGACGTGGTGCTGGGCGAGGTCGGTGATTCCCTGCTCCTCGAAGAACTCCCAGACCTGCTCGTCGACGTAGGAGAGCGGCACGCCCGGCCCGAGCGCGTCGATGGCGATGTCCTGCGCTTCGACCATCAGCTCGAAGTAGTGCTCCTGCTCGTCGCTGACCTCGCCGACGAACATCGTCCGCTCGAGCTCGGAGCCGTAGCCGTCGACGTTCGCGGAGGCGCCCGTCACGAGCACGTCGCCGCGTTCGAGTCGCTGGTTCGGTGTGTGAC
>Ga0207813_100527_pt1 | contig 20330 bp, 20 predicted proteins | sample A23E3SouthBayCA_2_FD_187730 | JGI IMG/M metagenome (GOLD analysis project Ga0207813, IMG submission 187730) | Aerobic enrichment media microbial communities from Eden Landing Ponds, California, USA - A23 E3 (4) (SPAdes) | ecosystem: Environmental > Aquatic > Marine > Unclassified | place... | reverse complement strand
TTCTGGGACGCGCGGGCGAAGTAGTGCCGACACGATTATCATCGCCACCGGGATGAGAATCGCCACAATCGCCAGCGCGCCGATCGCGATCCACGGATTACTCATAAGACTCCTGAGCGTCGCTTGGGAGCGGTCGCATATAAGGATTCAGTGTTGCCGTTTTCGGCAACGCTAGCCGTTTTTGCCTCGCGAATCGGTTCGATCCCGCTCGTAGGTCGCTTCGCTCGCGGTCACTCCTCCCAGTGCTCGGCTTTGAACCCCGGCGTCCCCAGTTCGTGAAGGTCTCGGGAGACCTCGCCGACCCCCTGCTGGAGATCTCGATGATAGTCGACGAGTCGCTCGCGGAGTTCGGGGTACTGGCGAGAGAGGATCTGGACAGCACTCAGCGCGGCGTTGAACGACTTGCCCGCGTCGACGGCGGTGATCGGCGCGCCCTGTGGCATCCCGATGACGCTGTCGACGGACTTCTCCTGGACCGGCACGCCGATCACGGGCAACGGATAGGCGATCGATGCGGTCATGTTCGGCAGGTCGGCCGACTTGCCGCCCGCGCCCGCGATGATCACGTCCAGTCCGCGGTCCTCGGCGGTCTCGGCGTAGGCGTACATCAGTTCGGGGGTGCGATGGGCCGAGACAACGAACGTCTCGAACGTAAAACGTGCCTCAGGGGCGTCCGTGTAGTCGGTTTGCTCCGCGAAGCCGAGTTCCTCAGCGAGGGCGGCGTACGCACCGGGTCGCTTGCCCTTGCCGCCGGCCATCGTCGACAGGTCCGAATCGCTGCCCATCACGATGCCCACGTCGGGGGTCTCCTCGTTCGGCCGGTCCGTCTCGGCTTGCTCGCGTAGCTGGTCGATCAGCGACTGGACGCTCTCGGGAGTCGTCATGTGCGTGGCTGTGCGCGGCCGCTCCCTAATACTGACGGGATCCGATGTCGAGACGGACCGGGCACGCGGCGAGTCCGAAATCCCCTCCCCATCAAACCTCGGTGAAACGCCCGTTGAGCAGCCGCTCGCGCACGACCAGCAAGCCCGGCAACATCGTGACGACAGCGACGAACGCGAAGACGATCGCCAGTCCCGTCACGATCCCGAACCGCTGTAGCGGCGGCGAGAGGGCAAAGGCGAGCACGCCGAAGGCCGCCGCAGTCGTCGCGGCACTCGCCAGGAGTGCTCCACCGGTACCGGTGATCGTCCGGTTCAGTGCGGACGCGAGGCTTTCGGCGCGTTCGCGTTCGTCCATGAATCGCTCGCTCGCGTGGATGCTGTAGTCGACGCCGAGCCCGATCGCGAGACTCGTGATCACTGCCGTCTCGCTGTTGAACGACACGCCGAGTACCGACATCGCTCCCAGGAGCCACGCCAGTGCCACCACGACCGGCACGAGCGCCACGGGCCCCAGCGACCACGAGCCATACCGGACGCGGAACAGCGCCGTCAGGAACCCCAGGATGACCACGAGCGTCACCGCGAAGGCCTCGATCAGCGTCTCCAGCAGCGCGTCCTGGATGACAGCAGTCGTGACGGTTCCGCCGGTCGCGACCGCCGTGATTTCGGTCGTACCGTCGCCGTTGTCGGCTGCGTCCCGCTCAACTTGTGTCGCGAACGCGCGCGTGTCCCCGGCGATCGTCTGAGCGGACTCACTGGAGCGAACCGAGAGCAGCAGACGCGCGGAGGTGATCGTCCCGTCTTCATTGCGACTCAGGACGTTGCTCGCGGCCTCGCTATCGATCTCGAACAACTCCGCGTAGATCGCCGTGACGTTCTCCTCGGGTAGCCCGTCGCCGTCGGTGTCGTTCGCGGCGACGCGTGCGGCGAATCCGGGATTGTCCCCGGAATCGACCGCGTCACGCAACACGGTGTGTGGCCCGTCGATGGCCGCCTGCCCGCCCGGCGCGAGCTGGATCGAGCTGTCGGACTCCACAGCGTGGCTGGCGTTGTCGATCGCCGAGAGGACCGAACCGTCGGTCACGTCTCCGCGTATCAGCACCTGTGACTGACCGTCGTCCCCACGGAGCTGGAAGTTATCGCTCAGGTATTCGAAGTCATCGGCGATCGTGTAGGTCCCCGGCTCCAGCGGTCCCGGGAGATACTCGGCCCAGTCGGGCGCGTCCTGCGGGAGGAAATCGGCCTCGTTGAACTCCGTGTCGATCGTCGTCGCACTGTAGCCGCCGGCGACCGCGAGCACGAGCGCGACGGCCACAATGGCAACCGGCGCGCGCGTCGCCAGGCTCGCAAGCCGTTCGAGCACGGCGTTCGCGAGACCGCTCTCGACGCCGAACGCCGGCTTGGCCCGCGAGCGACCGAGGCGGTTCTCGACGATCGAGTCGACTTCGATCTTCAGTGCCGGCAGGAACACGCCAAAGGCGACGAACGTAGCAAAGATGCCGCCGGCGCTGAGGACCGCGAAGTCCTGGATGGCCGGGAGCGGACTGACGACGTTCGACAGAAATCCCACGCCGGTCGAGACAGTCGCCGCCGCCAGTGCGAGGACGACACCTCCGAAGCCGAGCGCCATCGCGGCCCGAATTGACAGGTGCTCGCCGCCGTCGCCCCGTTCGAGCGTACCCTGGCGCGCCTCCCGATAGCGCATAACGACGTGCAGCGCGTAGTCGATGCTCAGCCCGATCAACAGGAAGGGCACGGCGATGAGGATGACGTTCATCGGGATCGCGAGCCACCCCATGATCCCCGCGAGCCAGGCCATCACGACGGCGATCCCGACGAACGCCAGCAGGATGTCCAGCACGTCACGGTAGGTGATCCCGAGGACGAAGACGATCAGCGCGAGCGCGAACGGCGTGATGATCGCGAAGCTGTCACCGGTCGCCCGCGAGGAGGCATCGTCCTGGATCCCCTGTCCGAACACGAACGCGTCGTCGAAGCGCTGTTCGACCAGCTTGTCGATCTCGACCTGGGCATCGTAGGCCGGAGGATCCGCGTTCGAACCGCTGTCGTCGGCCTGGAAGAGCAGCGTCAGCCGCGCCTCGGCGCTCGTCTCTCCGGGGTCGTAGCTCCGCGGGAGGAACGCGTACGGGTCCTGTTCGCCCGGGAGTTCGGCGTCCGGATCAAGCACTCGTTCGAGCAGTTGTTCGAACCCCCTCTGATCGAGGTTCTCGAGCGCCTCGATCTGTCGATCCAGCGATGGTACGCCGTCCGGCTGCCGGGTCTCTCCGGAGCTGGCATGTACTGCGGCCGTCGCGACGACGTTCTCGATGCCGACCGTCCCCGGCTCGGCGAGCGTCGCGTTCAGCGTCTCGTCGTCTCTGACCGACCGCTGGAGGTACAGCCCTTCGAGCAGCGACTCCTGGGTCAGTACGTCACCGCTCTCGTTTCGGACGACAATCTGTGCGACGATCCCGTCGTCGCCGCCGTAGTTGTCTCGGACAAACTCACCGGCTCGTGTCTCCTCGGAATCGATCTCGAACTGGCCCACGTCGGAGCTACCGGCGTCTCCGAGTGTAGCACCAGCCGCGACAACGGACGTGACGAGGAGGACAGCAAGGACGACGAGTTTGCTGTGCGTCGCGATCCAGTCCGCGTACCGCTGTGCGACGGGGCCGCCCATCTCAGGCCCACGCCCCTGGCTCCGCGTTCCCGTGCATACCTAGCCAGTAGCCACGATCAACTTAAGTGTTTGTAGATTCCTACTATATTTGCAGCCATTGGCGCCAAGCAGTCACAGCGGCCCGAACGGACGCGACACGGGAAGCACGGTGAGGCGACTGGACACAACGGAGGGAAACAGACATGAGCGGACAATCCGAAGCGGAGTCGATGAGCGAACGGGAGGCCATCGAGGCACTGGAGACGCTGGGGCTGTCGAACTACGAGGCGCAGGTGTTCGTCGCGCTCCAGCGTCTCGGGAGCGCGAGCGCGCAGGCGGTGAGCCGCCGCTCCGAGGTGCCGCGGTCGCAGGTGTACGGCGCTGCCGACGACCTCGCCGAGCGCGGGCTACTGGAGGTCGTCGAGTCCTCGCCGAAAACCTACCGGCCGGTCGGCCTCTCGACGGCACGACAGCTGCTCACCGAACGGCTCGAACGCGAGACGGATCGGGCGTTCGAGACGCTGGAAAAACTGCGTGCCAGCGATCCGTCACCGACCGGCGGCGACGTCTCGACGTTGCGGGGCCGACAGCCGATCGACGACCGAATCGCGTCGCTCGTCGGCGATGCCGAATCGACCGTCGTGTTCGTCTCGCCGACTGCCGGATCGCTGACCGACGACATCACGGCTGCGCTCCGGGACGCCGCCAGTGGCGGTGTTGCAGCGACGCTCGTCACGGCCGAGCTGTCGCTTCGCGACCAGTTTCGCGGGACGCCGATCGAGGTGTTCGTGATGTCGGAGGACAACCCGGCGGATTTCGCCGGCCGTGCGCTCATGGTCGACGACCGGACCGTGTTGCTGGCCGCCGAAACGGACGCCGAACCGGTCGAAGAAGAGGCGCTGTGGACCGGCGATTCCAGCATCGGGCGCATCCTCGCGGCGTTCATGCGATCGGGGATGGAATCCGGGCGCGATCGCCACCGGGACACGTCCTAACGAGCGGGACGAATCCGTCCCACTCGCTCGTCGTCGGTTACTCCTCGCTGGCTTCGTCCGCTGGATCGTCGTCGCTGTCGCTCGCGTCCTCGACGGAGATCGTCACGGGTTCGTCGGCTTCGCTCTCGTCGGCGTCGAGATACGAATCGAGGTTGAAGACGGTGTTGAGCTGGTCCTGGACCTCGTCGACGACGTCCGAGACGAGGTCGCTCGGAGCCATCGCGCTGTACTCGTAGGGGTTGTTCCCCGCGCCGTCGCTCTCGCGTTTCTGGCGGGTCACCTTCTCCTCGTCGTGGAGTTCCGCCAGCGCTTCCCGGACCGTACTCGGGTACAGACCGGTCGCCTCGGCGATTTCCTCGCTCGTGCTGTGTGGCTGCTGGCGGAGCGAGACGTAGATCCGCGCCCGTGTCTCCGTCTCGAGCACCCACGCGAGCAGGTCCACGAACCGATCGTCGAACCCCTCGACAGCGCGGTCGGCCTCCTCTTCGAGTCGCTCGCGGACGCTTTCGTCGTCTTCGACTGTCACCTCGACCGCATCGTCGGATTCGTTCTCGACGTCGATTTCTTCGGGGCTGTCCTCGCTCGCGTCGTCTGTGGTATCGTCTGCAGACATGCGTCGTTTCTACGAGGACAAAAGTGATTCCCGAATAAAAACCTTGGCTCGCCGAGTCGGCGGCCCACTGCCACAGCAAGCGGATGCTTCTCAGGGCTGGCGGTCCCGTGCCCACTGGTTGCGCTTCCGTCCCGCGTATCGATAGAGGAATACCCCGAGCACGAGCACGACGCTCCCGACGGCGAGAAACGCCGTCTGGGCCGCCCAGGCGTCCGATCCGAAGGCGCCGATCGACTGGGCGTCCACTCCCAGGATCGTTCGCCCGACGACGATCAACACTGGTGTCGACGCGAGTGTCGCGCCGAGGACGACCAGTCCAGCGGCCACGATCGAGCTCGGAACCGCGAGCCGCGCGAGCGCCATCGCCGGCAGAAACCAGCCGGAAAGAAAGACGAGACCGGACAGCCACAGGGGAAGCGACACGACCGACCCGACGACGAACAGCACGACCGGCGCCATCGGGGCGGTGATCGCCAGCGCGACCAGCAACCGAACCCACTGGGGAACGTACGTCCCCTCGGCGATGTCGAGATCCCTGTCTTCGAACAGCGCGTCGGCGGCTTCCTCGGTCAGGCCGCCGTCCTCGTCGAGAAAGACGAGCCCGCAATCGGGGCATGTCCCGCCGTGTTCCGTGATCGACGACCCACACCGCGGGCACGTCGCTTCGGGACTGGCGTCCCCGTGCTCGTCGCTATCTCCCCCGCGCTGGTCGGTCATCGACGACACTTCGGCGCGGGCGTATTTTAGGGTGGGGATCGGCGCCCTACTGGCTCGTCAGTCCGCCGTCGGCCACGAGCGCCTCGCCGGTGACGAACGACGCGTCGTCCGAGCAGAGCCAGACGGCGGCGTCGCCGATCTCCTCGGGCTCGCCAAGCCGTCCGATCGGCGTCGCAGCTATCGCGCCGTCGACGGCCTCGTTGTCGCCGGACGAGCGGTCGACCATCGGCGTGTCGATGACACCCGGACAGATGGCGTTCACCCGGACACCCGCTTCGCTGTATTCCAGCGCCGCGGTTTTGGTCAGCCCGATAACGCCGTGTTTGCTGGCGACGTAGGGGCTGATCTCGGGGAAGCCGACCTTCCCGGCGATCGAGGACGTGTTGACGATCGAGCCGCCGCCGTCCTCGAGCATGACCGGGATCTCGGCTTTCATCGCCTGGAAGACGCCCTTCAGGTTGACGTCGATTACCTGCTCCCAGTTGTCCATCGGCTGGTCGGTCGTCGGTTCGTTCGCCCCTTCGATGCCGGCGTTGTTGAACGCGAAGTCCAGCCCGCCGTACGTGTCGACCGCGGCGTCGACCATCGCCTGGACGTCCTCGAAGTCGCTGACGTCCGTCTCGACGAAGATCGCCTCGCCGCCCATCTCTTCGATCTCTTCGACGGTCCCGTTGCCGTCCGCGACGTTCACGTCGGCGGCGACGACGCTGGCCCCCTCCTCGGCGAACCGCAGTGCTGCTGCACGACCGATACCCGTACTCGCTCCCGTGACTATCGCGACGCTGTCGCTGATGCCATCCATAGTTATCACGTCCGGCGTCCGGACGAGTGGAACTACAGCGGGCCCGCACATATACGTGTGGGATAGATATCATGTAGGTAAAATTCGGGTGGAAAGCTATACCCGGGCCGGGGACGACGCTCCGATATGCGACTGGAGGACTACTGGGGCGTCGGGCCGAAGACGAGCGAGTTGCTCGCGTCCGAGCTCGGCGTCGAAGCCGCCGTCGAGGCGATCGAAAGCGGCGACGTCCGGACGCTGACCGATGCCGGGCTCAGCCGGGGTCGCGCGACGCGGATCCTCCGCCGTGTCGAGGGCGGCCCCGCGATGGACGTTCTCGCCACGCGGGACACCCGAGAGGTCTACAAGGACTTGCTGGCAGTGATCGGCCGCTACGCCGTCACGGATCACGCCGCCGACCGGATCCGCCTGCTGACCCCGCTCGCCGAGCGAGCCGACATCGAAGACCGACTGACGGACGTGATCGAAGCCAGAGACACCTGGGCGCGGTTGGACGATTCCGACCGCAAGACCGTCATGGACGCCTTCGAGGCCTACGAACGACTGGACGGCGAGCAGTCCGCCGTCCGGGCCGCGCTCGCACTGCTGGATGCGGGCCTCGATTCAGGCGTGTTCGCGCCGCTGGGCGATCTCGAGACTGACGCGCTCGCGGACGGCGCCGACGCGTTAGCTGCCCTGGACGGGGACGGGACCGTCGCGGACGGCGCCGACGAGCGACTGGACCGACTCGAATCACGGCTCGGGACGGTCGATGACATGGCAGCGGACAGCGACGCGGTCGTCGAGGCCGTCCGGGGCGAGATCCGGACGCCCGAGGAGTTCGAGGAGGGCGTCCTCGATCACGTCGTCCGGGAGACTGACGTCGACATCGAGCGCGTCCGTGCCGCGATGCCGTCCGACGCGGCCGACGCGCGGGACTTCGTCGCGGAGACGCTCCGATCGCTCGCCGACGATCTCCGTTCGGCCGTCGACGAGCGCGCCGAAACCGTCGCCGAAACCGCTCGCGAGACGATCGCGGACACGCGGCCGGAGATCGACGCCGCCGTCGCGGCCGTCGACGACATCGCGCTGTCGCTGTCGCTGGCTCGCTTCGCGATCGACTTCGATCTGACCGAGCCTGCGTTCGTCGAGGACAGCGACGTGCTGGCGGTCGAAGGCGCCCGAAACCTCTTCCTCGAAGCCGCCGACGAGTCCGTCCAACCGGTCGACTACGCCGTCGGCGATCACCAGCTACAGTATTCGACGGCGAACGCCCCGCCGAGCGGCGATCGCGTCACCGTGCTGACGGGGGCCAACAGCGGCGGGAAGACCACGCTACTTGAGACGCTCGCACAGGTGCAGTTGCTCGCTCAAATGGGACTGCCTGTACCGGCAGAGACGGCGGCAGTCGGGCTCGTGGACGCGATTGTCTTTCATCGACGCCACGCTAGCTTCAACGCCGGCGTGCTCGAATCGACGCTGAAGAACGTCGTCCCGCCGCTTTCGGCCGAGGGACACACGCTGATGCTCGTCGACGAGTTCGAGGCGATCACCGAGCCAGGCAGCGCCGCCGACCTGCTACACGGGCTGGTGACGCTGACAGTCGAACGCGAGGCGCTCGGCGTGTTCGTCACGCATCTTGCGGACGACCTCGAACCGCTGCCGGAGTCGGCGCGTGTCGATGGCATCTTCGCCGAAGGGTTGACCCCTGAACTGGAACTGGAAGTCGACTATCAGCCCCGTTTCGAGACCGTCGGTCGTTCGACACCGGAGTTCATCGTCTCGCGGCTCGTGGCCGACGCCGACGATCGCGAGGAGCGAGCCGGGTTCGACACCCTCGCCCGGGCGATCGGCCAGGAAGCCGTCCAGCGGACGCTCTCGGACGCCCGATGGTCGCGATAAAGCGTGCATTGACAGTGCTGGAGTCCCTATCAATGGTGATGCTCAACAAATGTCCCTCGATGGGCGGGAAGTGCCGCTCGGCCGGCTACGCGTGGCTGGCGCTCAATGGTGTCCTGTACGCGCTCGCGCCGCGACTGGCGCTCAAGATGTCCTCGAAGATGCTGACGATGGGGTTCGAAAACGCCGACGAACTCGAACCCCGCGAGTGGTATCAGGACGCCACGCGCGCGACCGGCGTCGGAATGATCGCGACCGGTCTCGCAGGGCTCGCGTTCGAACGCGGCGGCGAGGACAGCCAGGGCGATGCAGAAGCGGACGAAGCCGGAACTGCGGCGTAGCGTCTCTATTGAGTCGGAATGAACCGTAGCATCAACGACGGCGCTGACGGTAGTTGCGATCGATACGACGACGGTGGTACCGCTGTTCGATGAGCGCGGCTCGGAGGGCCAGTGCCTGGTACATGCTATCAACGGGGGTGTACCCCAGACCCCGAGCGGGAGTCGAACCCGCGTGCCGGGTCGCCGGCACGTCCATCCGGGGCAGTCGACGGTCCGATCACGCCGCCGTCTCGACGCGGTCGACGCCCATGACGCCGAAGCCGTCGGCGAGCGTCTTTCGAACGACCTGCTCGTCGTCAGCGGGAGCGGCGACCGCAACGTCGACGACGGCCGTGACCTGGATGTCAGTCGCACGCGGCTGCACGTCAGTTACGTCCCGGATCGTCACCGCGTCGACGCCCGCAACGTCGCGGAGGACCGTCTCGACGCTCTGCTGGAGATCACCGCCCGCTTCGCGGGTGACCCAGAGCGTGACTGTCGCCGTCACGTCGGTGTGTCTGGCTTGCACTGCCATAGGCCGGCGGCCGGGATCGAACCGACGAATCGCGCCTTCGCGCGCCGGGTGCTGCGGCTGGTCGACAGTGATACCTCTCGTACCGCGTCAGTGAGGCCGACTCCCGACCGGATACGGCTGTGGCCAGGGCCAGATACGCCGATCGCGAGTCGACCGACTCCGAGGCGATATCGACGGCGGAAAACGGGACGTGTCCACGCCGGTCGCGGCCAGTCGCCCGCCGTCGGGCACCCGAGCGGGTACCGATCCCCTCGAAGTGGGTTACGCGGCGAGGCTGGCTGCGAACCGGGTGGACCAGTGACCCAGAGTCGGGCCGACGTCCCCCGCCGCCTCGCCGCGGATCGACGGGGCCGGAATCAGCCCCTCGATCGCGGCCGTGCCGTTGCTACACGCAACGGCCGGCGACGGAGAGCGGATGTCGGTCATCTGGATCACCTGATCGCTGTACTCCATCCTGTGACGGGAAATATATTAGTTCTTTTGCACTATTGAAAACCACTCACATGGGGACTCCTACCACGGAGCAGTCGACTCACGGGGTCGTCAGGACGAGTCGGGATCGTCTGATTCCGGAGCGTCGGACTCGACGGCCTGTGCCGACTGCTCGGTTACTGTGACGCCCTTTTCCGCGAGGTGGCGGATCCGCTGGCGCGCGAAGTCCTCCTCGCGCGAGCCCCGCGTCGCGAGGACGTACATCCTGGCCCGCCCGTCCGGGCGCATCGTCCGGCCGGCGCGCTGGGAGCTCTGTCGGCGCGACCCGCCGAGTCCCGAGGCGACGATCGCGACTTCCGCGTTCGGCAGGTCGATCCCCTCGTCGCCCACTCGGGAGACGATCAGCGTATCCCGCTGCCCGGACCGGAACGCCTCGAACAGTTCCGATCGGCGTGCGTGACGGGTCTCGCCGCTGACGAACGGGGCCTCAAGCGCCGCCGCCAGTTCTCGGCCCTGATCGAGGTAGTCGACGAAGACCAGCGCCTGCTGGCCCTCGTGCTGGCGGAGTAGCTGGCGCGCCTCCTTGACCTTGGCCGGGTTCGTCGCGGCCAGCTGGCGGCGTTCGTGACCCTGCGCGCTGACGTACTCGTTGCGCGCGGTCTCGTCGGCCCAGGGGAGATACCGGATCTCGACGGTCGGCTCGGCGACGAACCCGGCATCGAACAGCGCGTCCCAGTCGGTACCGATCGGGGGGCCGATCAGCGTGAATATCTCCTCCTCGCGGTCGTCCTCCCGGACGGGCGAGGCTGATAGTCCCAGCCGGTGGCGGCTCTGGAGATCGGTGCTGCGGCGGAACACGTCGCTGGGTACGTGATGGACCTCGTCGTAGACGATCAGTCCCCATTCGCGATCATCGAAAATGTGGCGGTGGCGGTCCATCCCGGCGGTCTGGTAGGTCGCGATCGTCACCGGTCGGACCTGCTTCTGTCCGCCGTGATATTCGCCGATCTGGTCGTCGGTGAGCGTCGTCTGACTCAACAGTTCCTCGCGCCACTGGGTCGCCAGTTCCCGGCCGGGCACGAGGATCAGCGTCTCGCCTTCGATGCGCGAGAGGATGCCCATCGCAGCGACGGTCTTGCCGCTGCCCGGCGGCCCGACGAGCACGCCGGATCGGCGTTCGAGGAACGACTCGACCCACTCGTGTTGGTACGGTCGCAACTCGGGGTGGAGATCGACCGGCAGCGGCTCACCGGTATCGAGGTCGCGCCGATCGACGACGGGATAGCCGGCCTCGTAGAGCGTTCGTTTGACCGTCGTGACCGACTCCTCGGCGACCCAGCTCTCGGTGTCGGAGAGCTCGGCCCGGAGCTGGCCCGCTTCGAGCTTCTGTCTGGCGACGTTACCCATCAGATCCGCGCTCGCGGCTTCCAGGACGACGTAGCCGTCCTCGTGGGTCCGGAGCGTGAACTGGTGGGCCCGCTCCCACTGATCTTCGATCCACGCTTCGAGGTCGGGCTCGCGGTCGGGCAGCACGTCCCGCACCGTCCCGAGCAGGGCATCGACGTCGTCGTAGGGGGCCTGCCAGATGTCGGCCGGCTGGATCTCGTAGAGGTATCCCTCCGATCCAGTCGTGTCGATCAGGCGGGCGAACTGCGAGAGTTGGGCGCGCGTGAACTGCCGGGGCTGGTCGACGACCAGCTGGCGACGATCGGGGAAGACGACGATCCGCTCGCGGTCGGTCATCCGTGACCACTCCTCGGGATAATACACGATCGGGTCCGAGGAGACGTCCTGTCGCAGCAGGGGGCCGTCCTCGACCAGCGCATCGAGGGCATCGGTCGCCTCGTCGTGGTCGAGGTCACGCTGTTGAGCGTAGCGGGTCGCCGTCACGACCGGCTGGCCGATCGCTTCGAGCGCGTCGTAGAACGCTTCCGCAGTCGACTCGGGAGTCACTGCCCGTCCTAGTCGAGTCGGCTACAAACGGTTTGCGGGACGTACCGAACCGTCGTTGCGGCCGTGGCGAGCCGAACCGTCACGCTCAGGCACGCGGAGGCCGACGTGTTCGCTATGGCCGACATCGTCGAGAAGACTGATCGCTACGAGGGATTGCTCAGCGAGGCGCTCGCCGAAGCGACGGTTGCACCGCCCGAAGACACACCCCTCGAAACGGCGGCAGCCGAGTATCTGGAGATGGCCCGCTCGTATCTCGAAGACGGTCGTCACTTCCGACAGCAGGACGATCTCGTCAACGCGCTGGCGGCCTTCTCCTACGGACACGCCTGGCTCGATGCCGGTGCCCGGATGGGCCTGTTCGAGGTCCCGACGGAGGGTCACCTTTTTACGGTTTGAATCTCTGTGGGTATCTCTCTCATGGATGGGTAACCGTAGGTAATAAATACTAAAGATAGCAAGTATATAAGGATAGACGAAAGATTTATATACTTTTCGCACTAACTATGAGTCAAGAGGGCGACGGTCCCCGAACCACACAGTTTCGCCCTTTCGATCATCATGAGTGAGACAACAACACGAGCAACAACTGGCGAACACGAGCGAACGACCGAACGAGCGGAAGCACCGGCAGCCGAACAGGAGGTCTGTCCGGAGTGTGGCGGCCCGCTCGTAACCGACGAGGAGCGCGGCGAGACGGTCTGTGACGACTGCGGACTCGTCGTCGAGGAAGACGAGATCGACCACGGACCAGAGTGGCGCGCGTTCGACGCGAGCGAGAAGGATCAGAAGTCCCGTGTCGGAGCGCCGACGACGACAATGATGCACGACAGAGGACTGTCGACCAACATCGGCTGGCAGAACAAGGACGCCTACGGCAACTCCCTGTCGTCGAGCCAGCGCGAGAAGATGCAGCGACTCCGCACCTGGAACGAGCGGTTCCGCACGCGCGACAGCAAGGAGCGCAACCTCAAACAGGCGCTGGGCGAGATCGACCGGATGGCCTCCGCGCTTGGCCTGCCCGAGAACGTCCGCGAGACTGCAAGCGTCATCTACCGGCGCGCGCTACAGGAGGACCTGTTGCCCGGCCGGTCGATCGAGGGCGTCGCGACGGCCGCGCTGTACGCCGCCGCCCGGCAGGCGAGCGTCCCCCGCAGCCTCGACGAGATGACGACCGTCTCCCGGGTGGACAAGATGGAATTGACCCGGACGTACCGATACATCGTTCGGGAACTGGACCTGGAGATCAAACCGGCCGAGCCCGAGAGTTACGTCCCCCGATTCGTCTCGGATCTCGATCTCTCCGACGAGGTCGAACGGACCGCCCGTCGGCTGCTTGAGGCGGCCCGCGAAGCGGGACAGCTCAGCGGCAAGAGTCCCGTCGGGCTCGCCGCCGCTGCGATCTACGCCGCGGCCCTGCTGAGCAACGAGCGCGTCACGCAAAGCGAGGTCAGCGAGGTCGCGGACATCTCCGAGGTCACGATCCGTAACCGCTACAAGGAACTGCTGGAGTCCGATGGCGTGCGGGGCCTTTCCGCCTGATCGGACACGCGTTGTTGTTGTCAATCTTCCCGGGCGAGCGCGACTCTGTCGCTGTACTGCCGGCTGTGGTATTTTGAAAATCCGATATATGCACTCGTCGAACAGCGTTGCCAACGGACGGCAGCCGATCACCGGCTCCCGTCCATCGAGAGCGACTCGTCGGCCGACCCTGGCGAGGGTCGGCGACGGACGTTGCCACCTTCCTTGATGATATTCAGCGCCGTCAGCAGGTCTGACCGGGTGAGCAGGCCGACGAACTCCCCCTCGTCGTAGACCAGCAGTCGCCCGATGCTGTTGCGCTGGAGGCGTTCCATCGCATCCATCGCGCTCGCGGTCGGCTCGACCGTCTCCAGGTCGGTCGTCATCACCTCCCCAACTCGGTAGGCATCACGTTCGACCTCGCGGACCGCACGCGCGTCTTCGAGCGTGACTAGCCCGACGATCTCACCGTTACGCACGACGGGAAAGCCCGTGTGGCGTTCCCGGAACATCTGCTCGATCAACTCGGCGACGCTGGCGTCGGCAGCGACGGTCTGCACGCGATCGGCCGGGGTCATAATGTCTCGGACCTCAAAGCCTTCAAACGCGGCTTTCATCATCGTCTGCTGGGCCTCACCTGAGGCGCCGATGTAGATGAAGAAGGCGATTGCGACCAAAAAGAGGCTGCCGGGACCGAACAGACCGAACAGCCCCAACAGGAGCGCAAACGCCTTACCGACCTCCGCGGCAATCTTGGTGGCCCGGGCGTAGCCGCGATTGCGGGCCAGCAGCGCACGCAGGACGCGGCCACCGTCCATCGGAAAGCCCGGCAACATATTGAACACGGCCAGCGCGACGTTCAACAGTGCCAAATACCCCAGCAGGAACTTCCCGGACGCGAACACGACACCACTGCCACTGGGAGTCAGGAGAAACCCGACGTACGAGAGGACGCCGAGGGCGACGCTCACGACAGGGCCAGCCAGCGCGATCACCAGTTCGTGTCGCCAGTCTTCGGGCATCTCGTCGAGCTGGGCGATCCCCCCGAACAGCCACAGCGTGATCGACGAGATCGGATAGCCATACCGGATCGCGACCAGCGAGTGGCCCAGTTCGTGTAACACGACACCGACGAACAGCCCCGTCGCGGCCGCTAACCCGAGCACCCACCTGATTGCGCCGGCTTCGAGCGGGCCGACCGGCAACCCGGCTCCCCACACGTCGTTCAGCACGGTGACCGTCTGACCGATTTGCACGCCGATGATCCAGGCGAAAAGCGGCAGCACGATCAAGAAAGTGAGATCCAGCTGAATCGGGATCCCGAACGCGCTGCCGATCCGAAAGCGTGGCATACCTGCCTGTAGTCGGGGAGTCACCTTAAGCCCCACCGACGGCGGTCAGCGATCACTCGTCGCTAACGGCGACCTGAGCGGTGCGGATGACCTTGTCGGCCATCTCGTAGCCCGGCCGATGGACCTCAGCGATCGTCCCCTCGGGTTGGTCGCTGTCCATCCGGACTAACACTTCGTGGCGCTCGGGATCGACCTCGTCGCCGGGATCGGGTTCGATCGGTTCGACGTTCTCGTCCTCGAGGACGCGGTCGAACTGGCCGAGCGTCGTCTCGATCCCGTCCCGGATGTCGGTGTCCTCGTCCTGTTCGAGTGCGCGCTGCAGGTTGTCCCGGACGTCGAGCAAACGCGTGACCAGATCCTCTGTCGCGCGCGCTTTCTCCTGCTCCCGACGCTTTTGCATCCGCTTTTTGTAGTTCTCGAAGTCCGCCTGCTTGCGTTTGAGGCGCGATTGCAGTGACTCGACCTCCTCCTCGTAGTCGTCGAGTTCCGCCTCGAGCGCCTCGACCTCGAACCGCAGCGTCGCGATCTCGTCGGCGATCTCGGCGGAGTCGCTCGATTCGACGTGATCGAGCAATTCCTCGGCGACGTCGAGCTCACCGTCGTCAGGCTGTGCGGACTCGTCCGCGGCCGTCTCCTCGTCGGGGGCATCCTCGGTGGCTGGTTCTCCGGTGTCAGTCGCCGACTGTGTCACGTCGCTCTCCTCGGCCGTCTCTTCCTCGGACATGCCCTCCTGGTCGGTCATGTGCGGACAAAGCCGATACGGCGATAAAAGAGTTGATACTGCTTGTGCCGGTCGCCCCGTGTGATACGGATTATCGTAACGACTCACCACCCCGACCGCCCCATATCGGGCGGTCGATACGGAAGGGGCGTACACCAGTCCGTATGCCAGACGAACGTGTCGGGCGGCAGTCGGAAGACTCAATTGGCTCACTGAGAGGGGTGGAAATATAGGTGAACTCGAACTGGGGACGCGGTCGATTCGGGCTGGCATCGGGGAGTCGCGGCATGCTCCTGGTGAGCGTCGCAGTCGGCTGGTTTTTCGCACTCGGATTGCGCTTCGTCTTGCAGGGCATCCTGCCGACAATCGCGGCGTCGTTCCCCGCTGCGACGGAGACCCAGGCCGGGCTCGCAGTCACGGCCCTGTGGGCGACCTACGGAATCGTCCAGTTTCCGGCCGGGATTACCGCCGATCGGATCGGCGAGGGGCGCGTGCTCGTCGCGAGCCTGCTCGCGAGCGCCGTCAGCGTGCTCGCGTTCTCGCTCACGCCGACGTTCACGCTGTTCGTGATCGCGATGGGGGTGTTCGGGGCTGCGACCGGTTTTTACAGTCCGCCTCGAGGGACCCTACTGACGCGAGTGTTCTCCGGACGGGCCGATCAGGCGCTCGGACGGACGCTGGCCGCCGGCAGTCTTGGCGCCGCTGTCCTCCCGGCGCTCGCCGCCGTACTCGTCGACGGGCTGGGATGGCGTGGGACGCTCGGTCTGGCGGCCCCCGGATTCCTGCTCGCCGCGCTGTTCGTCTACCGGAGCACCCGCGGGCTCGACGAGCGAGACGACGGAGCCAGTCACGCGGAGGCGGGATCCGAAACTGAAGCCCAACAGCCATCGGTCCCGACCGCCATCAGAGCCGCTGCTCGGGCGGTCTGCTGTCGTCGGACGGGGCTCGCGGTCCTCGCGGCGATCGTCATGTACTTCGGCTACCAGGGGTTCACCGCGCTGGCGACCACCTACCTCGTGACCGAGAAAGGGTTTACTCAGTCCAGCGCGGGTGTGCTTTTCGGTGGTCTGTTCGTCGTCGGCGCGTTCTCACAGTGGTTGTCCGGGGTTCTCGCCCAGCGAGCGCGTCCGGTTCGTGTCCTCGCCGTGGTTGCCGGTATGAGCGTCCTGCCGCTGGTCGGTCTGGTCGTCTTCGAGAACCGACTGTTCGTCGCGGCGAGTATGCTGTTAAACGGCGTCCGGATGGGGTTCGCGCCGGTCTCGAACGCGTTCATTATCGACCTGCTCCCGGCGGATGTCGAGGGGACGACCTGGGGCGCGATCCGGACGAGTCTGTTCGTTGTGAGCTCGCTCGCATCCACGATGGTCGGGGTGCTTGCGGACGCGGGTCAGTTCGACGGCGCGCTGCTCCTGCTCGCCGGCCTCACCGGTGCAGCAGCAGCACTGTATGTAGCGCTGCTGTCCACCCGATTCTCTCAATCGCCCTCCCCGTGAGAAACGGGTCGTGACAGCTACTCTGAGTCTCCCTCGCTGACTCCGATAACTCGGAGCAGCGCAAGCGGAAGTGTGACGAGGTCTAACGCGAGGGTCGACACTAAGACGACGACTTCCGTGTCTGCGTCGAAGTCGAGCACACCCTCCTCTTTCGTGAACCCGAACGGCTCCGTCCACGTCGACATATCCCGTAGTGACGTCCTTGTTTGTCATAAATATTCGATTCCGGTCAGCCAAAGCGTCTTCTCGGACGGACTCAACGGATCAAATATGGCCTCACGCGTCATCGTTGAACGAGACGTACCGTTTCGCGAATTCGCAGACAGGACGCTCCGGCTGGACACCTACCGACCGGCCGAGACCGACTCGAATCCCGCCGTCGTCTACGTCCACGGCGGTGCCTGGCGGGCCGGCAGCAAGGGGCAGTTCAGTCGCTACGCGGTTGAGTTCGCCGACCGCGGCTACGTCGGGATCAATCCGGACTACCGACTCGCGCCGGACGCGACGATGGCGGAGATGGTCGCCGACGTGCGGGCGGGGATCGACTGGTGTCGCGACCACGCCGAGTCACTGGGCGTCGATCCCGATCGGATCGCTATCGCCGGCCACTCCGCCGGCGCACACCTGGCCGCGCTGGCCGCGCTCGCTGCCCCCGAGTTCACTGGCGACGACAGTGCCCCGCCGATCGCAGCGCTGATCGCGTTCAGCGGCGTCTACGACGTTCGTGCGGAGAAGTACGCGCCGCTGGTCGGCGACCGGTCAGACGCCGCGGCGCGGTCGTCCCCGGTCACGTGGGTCGATGGTGACGTGCCACCGACGTTTCTGGGCCACGCCGTCGACGACGAGACCGTGCCGATCGACGAGACCGACGCCTTCTACGACGCGTTACTCTCGGCCGGCGTCGAAGTCGATCGGTTCCGAGCCGACGGTGGCGGGCACACGTTCCTGTACGACGATATGGGCTGGTACGAGGAGACGACCGAACGGCTGGGGGCGTTCCTCGACCGGCACTGCTGATCGCCGGTCGGGGACGACTCGGCGGTCATCGAGTGATCGCGACCGTCGCCCGTGGTGGTGTTTCAGACCCGTTCTTCCAGCCGTCACTCCAACGGACGGAAGGACGTCTCAACACCTTATAGAAGGTCGTGCAAGATACAGATTCCGTATCTTACAGAATTTCAAGGTGAAAGTCCACGGCTGAAGCCGTGGGGGGAAGTCAAACCGTGATAAATCTCGCTTACGGGCTTGATAGTAAGATTACCGTTCTTCATGATTCACTGCAGGTAGTTCCTAAATAACCATATGCTGATAAATCATGATATATGCATGAAGCGCAGAGCCTTCGTCGCAACCGGAACAGCAGTTGGGGTAGCATTTCTCGCCGGTTGCAGCTCGAACGGTCCCGGTGTACAGCCAACTGAAACCGGTACCACCCGAGAAACCAGAGATGGTACCGAAACTGCGGGGGAAGGAGAGTTCTCCGTCACTGTCGAACCGTCAACGACGGAACTCGAATGGGGTGTCGATTACTCCTTGGACGTCACGATGGAAGCCGGAGACGAACCGATCCAGACGATGTCTGAAATCTGGTGGGATACAGACGCTGATCCCGGCTGGACGCGTATCCAGGGGACGAACGTAGTCTGGGACATCCCGGCCGGCCAGTCGGAGACGAAGACCTTCGATATCATCCCACCGGCTACCGGGGACATCGTCTTCGCCTTCGCTGATGTGGATCGGTTCTCCGACATCCTCGACGAATGGGAACTCGCGGTCGCACCGCCACTGGCTCCCCTCGGCGAAGCGATCTCGTATTACAATGGACTGGACGTCTCCATGCAAGTCTCGGTACAAGATACGCTCGATGTAACGATATACGAGTACGGAGGTGCAGGTAACCCCTACGAGGGAGAATATTCGATACGACCAGCTCCGGCGGGATCGAACCAGTGGCTCGTTTTGACGATGACTGCGGAGAACTCGACGGCGAATACCGACGTAGCTCCGCCGGATCACGATCGCATCGACGTGTTGGCCGAAGGAATCCAGCTCGAACGCAAGGGCCTTCTGTTTAATTACTTATCAGATAACGATTTCGACATCGTCGGCGACCCGCCCGAAGAGGGTGAGAGTGCGTACATGGTCGATTTCACCCAGGAACAGGGCTACTACGATTGGCAGAACGTCCTTGTCCCCACTGCGACCGCGACCGGCTGGCTCCCCTATGTTGTGAATGCTGACGTCACGCTGGATGATATTGCGGTTCTACTGGAGTACAACGAGATCCGCTCGAGGTGGGAGTGAGACGCATGGATTCAACACCAGCTATCCAACCCGGGACGCCCTCCACATCAGGTCACGTCACGAGCACGGGCCTTGACGAGAACGTCGCGGTGACTCTCGCCTACGCGTTGGGCTGGCTTACCGGGATCGTCTTCTATTTCCTCGAATCCGAGAACGACCACGTTCGGTTCCACGCCAGCCAGAGTATCGTGATTTTCGGTGGATACACTATCGTCACTTTCGTTCTCAGTGTCTTCCGGAATTGGCTGTTCATTAGCGGTCGTGGTGGGTTGGCTTTCGGCTTCCTGTCGATGGTCCTCGCGCTCGTGAGCGTGACCGTCTGGGCGGCCGCGGTTGCCACCTGGGTCTACCTGCTCGTCCGGACCTATCAGGGGAGGGATCCCCGGATTCCCGGTGCCGCCGGTGTCGCCGACAGTATCGCGTGAGGAATCGAAGATCCGGCTTGAAGCGACATTCAGCTGCGCCGCGTAACGCGCTCGGTCTCGAGGACGTTCGTCCGCTCGTCGACGGTCACCCGTAGCGTCTCTTCGTCGAGCGTGATCGGAACGGTCACGCGCAGTGGCTCCTCGCTTTGCAGGACGGCGTCGCTGTCGTCGATACAGCAGTTGAACTCCCAGAATGGGCGGTCGTCGGCGTGCTCGCCGTGATCGTGCAGGAACGCGACGACCGCCGGATCCGCGAGCAGCCGGACGCCGATCGTCGTGCCGATGGTCACCTGACAGCTCTGACAGACGCTCACGGCCGGATACCGAAGGTGCCAGTCCGGGTCGACCTCGACGGTCGTTTCGGTGCGTCCGCCGCAGTGCGGGCAGATTCCCTCGCGGGCGAGCGTGAAATCGCGCCAGGTCTGCTTGCTGTAGGCGGCGAAGAACTCGGCCGGATCCCGTTCGAGGCGACCCCGTGGCGGGAAGTAGCCGATGTTCACCAGCACCGGGCAGTCCGGGCACCCGATGACGACCCGTCCGTCCGAATACGAGGCGTGCAGTTGCGTATCACAGGACGGACAGTCCGCCTCGACGTCGATGTCGACGTCCGGCGGGGACTCACCGAACCGCTCGTCGAAGACGACGTCGAGCGCTGACGTGCCGGGCGTGCGCAGGCGATACTGGCCGTCAGTCTTCTCGACGAACCGATCGAGGAGTTCGTCGAGGTGG
>Ga0207813_100526_pt1 | contig 20352 bp, 23 predicted proteins | sample A23E3SouthBayCA_2_FD_187730 | JGI IMG/M metagenome (GOLD analysis project Ga0207813, IMG submission 187730) | Aerobic enrichment media microbial communities from Eden Landing Ponds, California, USA - A23 E3 (4) (SPAdes) | ecosystem: Environmental > Aquatic > Marine > Unclassified | place... | reverse complement strand
CCTCTCGCGGGTGCGCGTACCGGTGTTCGTTCTGCACGGAACCGATGTACGGCGACCCCTCGTTCCGCAGCGCGCGGTCGGTCGTCGAGGAAGTGGACGCGCTCTCCGACGCGGGCGTGCGGGACTTCCGACTCGGCCGGCAGGCCGACATCCTCGCGTTCGGCGGAGACGGCGAAGCCCCCAATCCGGACGCGCTCCGCGACCTCTACGGCGGCATCCGCGAGGTCGCACCCGACCTCCGCACGCTCCACCTCGACAACATGAACCCCGTGACCATCACGGACTACCCCGAGAAGTCGCGGGAGGCCATCGAAGTCATCGCCGAGCACAACACGCCCGGCGACACGGCCGCGTTCGGCCTCGAATCCGCCGACCCCGTGGTGCAGGAGCAGAACAACCTCCTCGTCACCGCCGACGAGTGCCTGGAGGCCGTTCGCATCGTGAACGAGGCCGGCGGCTGGCGGCCCGACCGCGACGACGACGCCCCCCGCCTCCCCAAACTACTGCCGGGAATCAACCTCCTGCACGGCCTCACGGGCGAACGCCCCGAGACCTACGAGCACAACAAGCAGTTCCTCCACGACGTGTACGACGCCGGCCTGATGCTCCGCCGCATCAACATCCGGCAGGTGATGGCGTTCGAGGGAACGGAGATGGACGAGACCGGCGCCGACGTGGCGCACGCCAACAAGAAGCGCTTCAAGACGTACAAGTCGGAGGTCCGGGAGGAGATCGACCAGCCGATGCTCGAACGCGTCGTCCCGCCGGGCGCGGTGCTCGAAGACGTCCACTTCGAGTACCATCAGGACGGGAAGACGTTCGGGCGGTCGCTCGGCACGTACAGCCTCCTCGTCGCCGTGCCCGGCGAGCGCGAACTCGGCCGGACGACCGACGTGGTCATCACCGACCACGGCTACCGCTCCGTGACCGGCGTGCCGTATCCGCTCGACGTGAACGACGCGTCGATGGACGAACTCACCGCGATTCCCGGCATCGGCAGCGGGACCGCGGGCGACATCGTCGTCGCCCGCCCCCACGACACGCTCCCGGACGCCGACGTCGACCTCTCCCGCTTCCTCTCGGTGTAGCTACTCCGTCACGTCCTCGTCGAGCACCTCGCCGACCGCGAAGTTCGACTTCACCTCGGTGATTTCGACCTTCACGCGCTCGCCGATGTCCGCACCGGGGACGATGATGACGTAGCCGCGCTCGACGCGCGCGATACCGTCGCCCTGCTTCCCGATATCCTCGACCTCGACGTACCGGATTTCGCCCTCCTCGACCGGCGGCTGCGGCTCACCTGCGGCGCTCCGTTCGCGCTCCTCGTCGGTGCGCTCCTCCTCGCCGTCCCGCGCGATGAGCGCGACCCGGTACACCTCGCCGGGGTCGATGGAGCCCGCGTCGACCTCGCTCTTCGGCACCGTTACGACGTACTCGTCGTCCTTCACGGACACTTCGCCGTTGAACAGACACAGCAGTTTCTCAGAGATTTCCATAGTCAGACACTCATCCAAACGCAGGGAGGGGGTGGTCTTAGTAGTATGGCCTGCGTCACCCCTCGTAGGGCGTTCCGTCGGGGCGTTTCGCGCCCTCGGAATCGTGGACGACCGCGCCGGAGTCGGGTCGCGCGGGTTCGTAGTTGTCCCGAACGGCGATGGCTTCCTCCAGTTCTCGAACCGCGCGTTCCTTCAGCGCGCTCGCCATCGCTTCGGCGTCCTCGCGGCTGATGTCGCGGCCGAGCCCCTCGCACTCGTGGGCGCGAACCATCCCGGATTCGTCCACGGCCTCCCCCATCGGCTGGCTCGTCCCGCCAAGCGCGACGCTGAACGGGTACGTCTCGCAGATGAGCGGGCGGTCCTCGTGCACCGTACACGCTCCCTGGCCGTTCTTCTCGGTGTAAAAGGTACAGTCGCCGCAGGCTGTCGTTTGAAGCGCCCACTCGAACGTCTCGCCCTCCCCGGAAGCGTCCAGTCCATAGGGCATCGGGCGCGCCACGTCGTTCCACGCGCGTCCCGTCTCGTCGGTGAGGTCGCGCACCTCGCCCGGGAACACCGTCGCGGTGTGCGGGTCGGCGGCCTGCTCCCCATCCTCGTCATCCACGGTGGGTTTCGGGTCTGCCGTGCAGCACTCGCCGCAGCGCGTGCACTCGAAGCCGATGGTCTCGATGGCGTCCGCCAACGCGGCTTCGTCGAGGGCGCGGGCGCGGTCGAGCTCGGCGTCGAGAGACTCCATACCGCTTCGTCGCGCTCTGTGATGAAAAGCCCCGTGCTCGCCCGTCTACGCCGGCGTCGCTCGGTCGTCCGCGGGGTACCAGCGCACGCGGCGTTCGACGGCGAGCTTTTCGAGGTGGGCGCGCACCGTCTCGGCCGCGAGGTCGCGCACGTCGGCGATGTTGCGGCTGTACGCGGCGTCCACGATGTCGTCGAGGTCGCGTGCGCCCTCCCGGACGGCGCGCTCGACGTTCCGCTCGCGGCGGACGCGGCGCGCGAGCAAGTCCGCGATTCGCTCGTCGGGGTTCTCGATGGCGTGGCCGTGTCCCGGGTAGAGCGTGGCGGCGTCGCTCGCGAGGAGTCGGCGGAGGCTGGCGTAGTACGCCCGCATGTCGCCGTCCAGGGTGCCGACGAAGATGCTGGACTCCGCCATCGCGAGGTCGCCGACCGCGAGTTCGTCGCCGCCGCGGAACGCGACGTGGTCGGGTGCGTGCCCCGGAGTCTCCAGGACGGTGAGCGGCCCGACCGCGTCGCCCTCCCGGAACACGCGGTCGGGCGTGACGCCGGTCGCGGCCGCGAACCGTTCCTCGCGGCCGGCGCGCGCCCACACGGTCGCATCGGTCTCGTCGGCGTAGTGCGCGAGCGCGCCGACGTGGTCCTCGTGGGTGTGCGTGACCGCGATGTCGGTCACGTCGCGCTCGGCGACGCGCGCATCGAGCGCGTCGCTGCGGGCCGCGGGGTCGAGGAGGACGCTGTCTGCGAGGTAGGCGTTCGTCGCGCCCGTCGGGGCGCGCGTCGCCACCGGGACGGAGATTCGTTCGAACACACGCCGACGTGGGGGCGCGGGGAGGAAAAGTTACGCGTCGAGGTAGTACACTTGCTTGCGCGCGTCCTCGAAGCTGTACCGGGCGCTGACGAGGCCGGCGTCGTCGAGGCGGTTGAGCGCGTAGCGGACGGTGCGGTCCGGGAGGAGCGTCTCCTCCGCGAGGTCGCCCTGGGAGAGCGGGGAGTCCATTTCGAGGACTTTCGCGACGAGCTTCGCGCTCGGGGGGAGTTCGCGCAGGCGCTCCCTGAATTCCTCGTCGTCCGTGGCCACGTGTTGCTCCGCGGTCGTACTCATGACAATTACTGCCACACACCTATACGTAAAGGTTGGCTATACTGCTGTCTAATGGGTTAATACAATATTAGGTAGTGGGCTTGATGGGTGTGTGGGCCGACGGTCGGGTATGGCCGCAATCCCCGAGGACTACCGCGACCTCTTCGAGACGGAATCGTTCGCGCACTTCGCCACCGTCATGCCCGACGGCACCCCGCACACCACGCCCGTCTGGGTCGGGTACGAAGCGCCCGGCGAGGACGCGCACCCGTGGTCGAGCGGCGACGAACACCTCCTCGTGAACACCGCGCGCGGCCGCCGGAAGGAGAAGAACGTCCGGGCCAACCCGAAGGTCGGCGTGTCCATTACCGACCCCGACGACCCCTACCGCTACCTCTCCGTCCGCGGCGAAGTGGACAGCGTCGACACCACCGGCGCAATCGAACACATCGACGCGCTCGCGCGGCGCTACTTTGACGTCGACGAGTACCCCCATCACGGTGAGGAGGACGGCGAGCGAGTGGTCGTCCGCATCCGCCCCGACCGCGTCGTCACCGCGTAACCCTCCTGCGTTCCAGTACGGTTTTAGGGGCCGGGCGTGGACGTGAAGGTAGCGTGAAGGGACAGGAGTGGTACCAGGCCTCCGACGTCGCGGAGGAGTACGACGAGAAGCGATTCTCCCGCGGCGGACAGCTTATCGACCGACGCGAGAAACGAGCAGTTCTCGAAGCACTCGGCCCGGTCGAGGACAAACGCGTCCTCGAAATCGCCTGCGGCACCGGCCGGTTCACCGTGATGCTCGCCGACCGCGGCGCGGACATCGTCGGCCTCGACATCTCCAGCGCGATGCTTCAGGAGGGCCGGGAGAAGGCGCGCGCCGCGGGCGTGGACGACCACCTCGAGTTCATGCGCGGCGACGCCGCCCGCCTCCCGTTCCCCGACGACCACTTCGACACCGTGTTCGCGATGCGGTTCTTCCACCTCGCGGACACCCCCGCGAAGTTCCTCAGCGAGATGGCGCGCGTCTCCAAGAACCAGGTGTTCTTCGACACGTTCAACGACACCTCGACGCGCTCGCTCTACAACTGGGCGCTCCCGATGGGGTCGCGGCTGTACGGCGACGACGAGGTCCGCGACCTCGTCACGGGCGCGAACCTCCGACTCGCGGGCGCGAACCACGACTTCGTCCTCCCCTACGGTCTCTACCGGAAACTCCCCGACTGGCTGGCGAACACGCTCCGGTCCGCGGACACGTCGCTCGGTCGGACGCGCGTCGGCGACGCGCTCGCTTCCGTCTCCTACTGGGACGCCAGAGTGTAATATTCCGGACTTTTCGCGGTCGTGCCGGGATGTTTTTGGTCGTACGTCCGAATCACGGGGTATGGACCTGTCGGTGGTAGTGCCCACGCTCAACGCCCGCGACCGCCTCGCGGCGACCCTCGACGCGCTCGGCGCGCACGCGCCGGACGCCGAGATCGTCGTCGTGAACGGCCCGTCCGCGGACGGTACGAGCGGTCTGGTGCGCGACCACTCGGCAGTCGACGTGCTCTTGGAACTCTCAGAGCGGAACGTCAACGCCGCCCGGAACGCCGGCCTCGCCGCCGCCACCGGCGACGCGCTCGCGCTCGTCGGGCACGCGAGCTGCGTCCGCGAAGGCTGGACCGACGCCGTCCGCGACGGTCTCGCCGACGCCGACGCCGTCACCGGCCCCGTCCACCGCGACGTGGCTGGCGGCCACACGACCGAATCCGTCGAGCACCGCCGCATCCGCGGTCGCGAGGTCACGTACTTCGACGGCGGAAACGTCGCGTTCACCCGCGACGCCATCGAGGCGCTCGACGGCTTCGACGAGTACCTCGAAACGGGCGCGGCCCGCGACGCCGCGCACCGACTCGCCGGCATGAATCGCACTGTCACTTGGGAGTCCGGGATGGCCGTCGTCCGCACCGACGCCGACGACGTGACCCACCGCGTCGCCGCCGACCCGGACGTGCCGCTCTGGGGCGTGAAGTACCGCTCGCTCGCCTACCGCCTCGCGAAGAACTACGGCGTCCACCCCACTGTCCCCTATCGCATCGGCCGCCACGCCGTCACCGACGCGCTCGCCGTCGCTAGGGACGTGCTCACCGGCGACGAACGCCCCTCAGAGTGGGCCGCGAACGGTCGCGCCGTCCTCCAGAACACCGTCCGGGGCGCACGCGACGGCCTCGCCGCGCGCCGCGCCGACGACCCGCCCCGCCGCAACCCCAACGGCATCTCCCAGCGCATGGACCGCACCCTCGCCCGCTACGACTGAACTCCCGCTATTCTCCGAGCGCGTCGATGACGCGTCCGGGATTCTCCCCGGAGTGAGCGTCACTCTCCAAGCGCATCGATGACGCGCCCCGGGTTCTTCGAGAACACGCGACTCATCAAATCCTCCGGAACGTCCAGCGTCAGCACTTCCATCACGGCCACGTCGGGGTGGACGCTCGGCGCGCCGCTCCCGAACACGATTCTGTCCGGGTGTTCGGTGATGCCGCGTTCGAGGATGTCGCGGTACCGGACCGCGCTCGTGTCGAGGTAGAGGTCGTCGTGGCGGTCGAGGAGGGCGAGGGCGCCGGTCATCGCGTCGCGGTCGAGCGGATGCCCGCCGAAGTGCCCGAGAATCACGGGGAAGCCGCGGTCGAGGAGGGTGTTCGCGACCGTCTCCGGGTGGAAGTCGCGGCCCGCGTGCACGAGCACGGGGAGGCCGGCGTCGCCGAGCGCGTCCAGAGTCTCCTCGTCGGGCAGGCCGTCCCGGGGCGGATGCAGTCGGAACCCGTGGAAGCGGTCGTCGTACGCGTACTGCTCCACGTCGCCGGGGTCGGTGTGGTAGCTCTCGCGGGTCGCGCGGAGGTTGCGGAGGCGTGCACTCGTGTTCGTTCCGGGGTCGCGGGGGCCGTCGATGCGCGCCAGCGCGACGAACGGCCGCTCCACGGTCTGCCGGGCGACGGCGTTGTTCGCGCGGAGGTAGCCGCGGTCGCTCGCTTGCTCGCCGGGGAAGACGGCGGCGCGCACCACGCCCGCCTGGTGGAGTTCGCGCTCCAGCCCTTCCGCGTCCACATCTCGCCCGCGGAGCGGCGGGTTCGGGCCGGCGTGGAGGCGCGCGTGGACGTCCACGATTCGGAACCCGTGTTCGAGTTCCAGCATGCTCGTACGAGGGGCGGCCCCGTATTTCGTCCTACCGGTCGCCCGCGCGGCCGACGCGGCCCCCACGCCTAACACGACGTATCCCGTAGCCGTCCCGTAATGAGCGACGACGGTCTCGGGCTGTCCGCGAGCGTCGCCATCGCGCTCGGCGGGATGATCGGCGGCGGCATCTTCTCCATCCTCGGCCTGGTCGCGACCATCGCAGGCGCGCGCACCTGGCTCGCGTTCGTCCTCGCCGGCGTCGTCGCGGCCTGTGCCGGCTACTCGTACAACAAACTCAACGCGGTCAGCGACCCGAACGGCGGGTCCGTCACGTACGTCCAGCGGTTCTCCCGGAACACCACCCTCGCGGGCATGGTCGGATGGACGCTCCTCTTCGGGTACGTCGGGTCGATGGCGATGTACGCGTACGCGTTCGGGAGTTTCACCGTCGAACTCGCGGGCGTGCACGCCGTTTTCGGCGTCCCGACGCGCCCCGCCGTCTCGGCGCTATCAGTCGTCGGGTTCGTCGCGCTGAACCTCCTCGGCGCGCGAGCGTCCGGCACCACCGAGAACGTCCTCGTGGGCGCGAAACTCCTCATCCTCCTCGCGGTCGGCGGCTGGGGCGCGTACTACGGCGCGACCACCGGCGGTCTCGCGTTCCGTATCGATGGGCTCGGCGGCGTCGACCCGCTCGTCGCCGCGGCCGTCTCCTTCGTCGCGTTCCAGGGCTGGCAGCTGTTGTTCTACGACCGCGACAGCATCCGCGACCCCGACCAAACTATCCCGCGTGCGGTGTACGCCGCAATCGCCGTCGCCGTCCTCGTCTACGTGCTCGTCGCCGTCGTCACCACAACCCTCCTCACGCCCGCGCAGATACTCGAATTCAAGCACGTCGCGCTCGCGAAAGCCGCCGAGCCGTTCATGGGGAGCGCGGGGTACGCCGTCGTCTCCGCGGCCGCCCTGGTCTCCACGGGAAGCGCCATCAACGCGACCCTCTTTTCGAGCGCGCACTTCGCGAAGGGGATGATAGACGAGAACCTCCTCCCGGACCGCGTCGGCGACACCGGCGCCGACGGCGCGCCAGAACGCACGCTCGTCCTTCTCGGCATCGTCACCGTCGCGTTCACCGTCTACGGCAGCCTCGACGGCATCACCTCCTTCGCCTCGCTCGCGTTCATCGCCGTGTTCGGCGTGATGAGCGCGCTCGCACTCACCCAGCGCACCGACGACCGCGTGTCCGCGCTCCCGCCGCTCCTCGGCACGCTCGGCTGTGCGACGTTCGCTCCCCTGATGTTCTACCACCTCGCCACCCGCGAACCGAACGTGTTCGGCGCGGTCGTCCTCACCGCGCTCGCCGTGTTCGTCGTCGAAGTCACGTACTTCGAACGTGCGGAACTCGTCCGCGTCGCCAGCGCCGTCGAGGACGGTATCGAGGACGGATTCGACTCCTATCGCCGCCGCCGCTGACCGGGGTGGCCACAACCGTTTATTGACTGTCGGCTGAAACGAACCGCGTGGCCGATCAGAAACTCGGACTGTTCGGCGCTCTCAGCATCGCCGTCGGCGGGATGATTGGCGGCGGCGTGTTCGCTGTTCTCGGCGTTGTCGCGCAGACGGCCGGTTCGGCAGCGTGGGCCGCGTTCGTCGGCGCGTGCCTCGTCTCGCTGTGCGCCGCGTACTCCTCCCTCAAACTGAACGCACACGGCGACAACCAGGGCGGGTCGGTCGCCCAGTTCCAAGAGTACCTCGGGAATCAGACGCTCGCGGGCATGGTCGGCTGGACGCTCCTCTTCGGATACGTCGGCGCTATCGCCATGTACGCGTACGCGTTCGGGAGTTTCACGCTCGCTATCGTGGACGTACCGAAACAGGGCGTGATTCCCTGGCATCGCGCCATCGCCATCGCCGCCATCGCCGGATTCGTCGGCCTGAACGTCCTCGGCGCGCGCGCCACCGGCACCTCGGAGAAAGTGCTGGTCGTCGCGAAGGTCGCCGTCCTCACCGTCTTCGGCGGCCTCGGCGTCTGGTACGCACTCACGAACCCCGGTAGCGGCGTCGCCGGCACCGACCTCGAACTCGGCCTGAGTCAGATCCGGCAGGTGTCGCCCGTCGTCATGGCGACCGCCATCAGTTTCGTCTCCTTCCAGGGCTGGCAACTCCTCATCTACGACCAAGACTCCATCCGGAACCCACTGGAGACCCTCCCGAAAGCAATCTACCTCTCCATTCTCATCACCATCCTCATCGACGGCGTCATCGCGGTCGTCGTCACGAGCCTCGCCGAACCGACCGTCATCACGACGCATCCGGAGCGCGCGCTCGCGTACGCCGTCGAACCCCTCGTCGGTCACATCGGCTTCCTCGTCGTCGCCGTCGCCGCCGTCTTCTCCACGGGAAGCGCCATCAACGGCACGCTGTTCTCGAGCGCGCACTTCGCGAAAGGGATGCTCTCCGACGACCTCCTTCCCGACCGCGTCGGCCGCGCCGGCGCCGACGGCGCACCCGACCGCACACTCCTCGTGCTCGGTGCGCTCGCGTCCCTGTTCGTCGCGTACGGCAGCCTCGACGGCATCACCTCCTTCGGGTCGCTCGCGTTCATGGCGGTGTTCGGCGCGATGAGCTACCTCGCGTTCCGCAACCGGGACGCCGTCGACGCGTCCGCCGTGCCGCCCGCGCTCGGCGCGCTCGGCTGCGTGACGTTCGCGCCGCTCCTCCTCTACCACCTCTGGAGCGACGAACGCCACGTCTTCTACGTCGTGCTCGCCGTCTCCGTCGTCGTGGCCGTCCTCGAACTCCTCTACTTCGAGCGCGACGAACTCGCCGACGGCGTCGAGAAACTCGAAGACGACCTACACTGACGGGAGCCGCCACTCGCGGTGAACCGCGACGAGGCGGAGCGCGAACACGATACCGGCGCACGCGAGCGCTGCCGTTCGCTGTCCCACGCCGGCGTCGGCGGCGAGCACGAACAGCGCGCCGCCGATGAGCGCGCACGACGCGTAGAAGTCCTCGGTGAGCACGAACGGCACGCGGTCCAGGAGAACGTCGCTGATGGTGCCGCCGCCGACGCCCGTCAGCGTCGCGAGCACCACGACCCCGAACGACGACACGCCCGCGTCGACGCCGACGAGAGCGCCCGTCGCCGCGAACGCCGCCAGCCCCACCGCGTCCGGCACGACGAGCGCCGGACTGTCGAGCAGGCCGCGCTCGTCCACCACGACCGCTAGCCCGATGGCGAGTAGCACGCCGACGAACGCCCACGCCACGTCCCCGCTTCCCGAGAACGCAGCGGGCGTCCGCCCCACCAGCACGTCCCGCGTGATACCGCCGCCAAGCGCGGTCAGAAACCCGAGTACGGCGATGCCGAGCAGGTCGAGGTCCGCGTCGCTCGCCTTCAGCGACCCGACGATGGCGAACGCGACCAACCCGACCGCGTTCATCACGTCGAAGACGTTCATGTCTTCGACTGATGAGCCAGCAAACGCTTGGCGTTTGCGTTGTTCACGACTCGCTCGTGAGCGAGTCGTGGAGGCGTCGGCGCGACGCGCCGACGTTTCTTCATGACACCGAATGCGTCCATACGCACAGTCGGTGTCGTGAGCCAGTCAGGCCTTCGGTCTTGGCCGGGTCGCCGTTCGCTCACGAGCCATGGAGTCGTATCTGGCGACAAATATTTACTGACGACATCTGAATCCCCGAGTATGGAGACCGTTCTCTCAGTCGTCGCTCTGGTGATCGGTTTCGCGTTCGTTTACGCGGCGTTCCGGATACTCTGGAATGGCGAGCGGCCGAACTGGATCGGGTGAGAGTACCGAACGCTCGCTTCCGCTCGGCGTTATCCGGCGTCGGTGTCGCTGACTTGGCGGATGCGGTCGATGCCGTCGATTTCGTCGATGACGCCGGCGACGGGGTCGGGGACGAGCGTGCGCCAGTTCTCGTCGTGGACCATTCGGTTGCGGATTTCGGTTCCCTCCAGGACGTCGCGGTCGAACATCGGGGATTGGCGGACTTCGACGCCGGCCTCGCCGAACAGCCGGATGACGAGGGGGTTGTTCGAGTACGCCACGTCGAACTTCGGGGTCATGGACTGGACGTGACTCACCCAGACAGCGTTCCGGTTGATGTCCTCGATGGGGACGACGTAGGTGACGACGTCCACGTCCACCAGCGCTTTCGTTATCATCATCACGCGTTCCCCCGCCGTGAATGGGTTTCGCGCGCTGTGGGATTTGTCGCCGCTTCCGACGCCGACGACGAGTTCGTCGACCTCGTCGGAGATCGCTTCGACGACGCGATGATGGCCCTCGTGGTACGGCTGGAACCGGCCGATGTAGAACCCGCGCGTCATTCGTTGGCGGACAGAACGGGCGCGTCCGCATAAGCGTGGCGAGTCCACGACACCCGATAAAGAGAGAACAGTGTTTTGGGCGCTCTAGAAGGCTGATTACGGGACTCTCGCGTTCGCCGGAGGGAGAAAGTATATCAGTCGCCCGACCCTCCCTTCGTGTACTGAGTAGACTTCTATGAGCAACGAGCCCCCGACCGACTCACCCCCCGAGAACGAGTACGGCAGCCACGGGAACGAACCCGAGGAGCCTGCCGACCCCATCGGGGACCTCGAAGACCTCGGTAGCGAGGTCGATGTCGAGGGTGACGTCGAAATCGACGAGGACGCGGAGGACGGCCTTCTCGGCGGCCTCAAAGTCGACGACACCTCGGACATCAAGGTCCCGGACCGCCTGGTCGACCAAGTCATCGGCCAGGAGGACGCCCGCGACATCGTGCTGCGGGCGGCGAAACAGCACCGTCACGTGATGATGATCGGGTCGCCGGGAACGGGGAAGTCCATGCTGGCGAAGGCGATGAGCCAGCTCCTCCCGAAGGAGAACCTCCAGGACATCCTCGTCTACCACAACCCCGACGATTCGAACGAACCCAAGGTTCGCACCGTCCCCGCGGGGAAGGGCGAACAGATCGTGGACGCCCACCGCGAGGAGTCCCGCAAGCGCAACCAGATGCGGTCGCTGTTGATGTGGGTCATCATCGCGGTCGTCATCGGGTACGCGTTCATCGTCGCGTTCCAGCCGCTCATGGGGATTCTCGCGGCCGGTATCCTCTACTTCGCGTTCCGATACACGAACCAGGGCGGCGACGCGATGGTGCCGAAACTCCTCATCAACAACGCGGACCGCCAGACGGCGCCGTTCAAGGACGCGACTGGCGCGCACGCCGGCGCGCTGCTCGGCGACGTCCGCCACGACCCGTTCCAGTCCGGTGGGATGGGGACGCCCGCGCACGAACGCGTGGAGTCCGGCGCGATCCACGAGTCGAACAAGGGCGTGTTGTTCCTCGACGAAATCAACACGCTCGACGTTCGCAGCCAGCAGAAGCTGATGACGGCGATTCAGGAGGGCGAGTTCTCCATCACCGGCCAGTCCGAGCGCAGCTCGGGCGCGATGGTGCAGACCGAACCCGTCCCGTGTGACTTCATCCTGGTCGCCGCGGGGAACATGGACGCGATGGAGAACATGCACCCCGCGCTCCGCTCCCGCATCAAGGGGTACGGGTACGAGGTGTACATGGAGGACACCATCGACGACACCCCGGAGATGCGGCGGAAGTACGCGCGGTTCGTCGCGCAGGAAGTCGAGAACGACGGCCGCCTCCCGCACTTCGAACCGGACGCGGTGAGCGAAATAATCCTCGAAGCGAAGCGCCGCGCCGGCCGGAAGGACAGCCTGACGCTCGAACTCCGCGACCTCGGCGGTCTCGTCCGCGTCGCGGGCGACATCGCGAAGTCGAAGGGCAACGAGAAGACGACGCGCCAGGACGTCCTGGAGGCGAAGAAGCGCTCGCGCAGCATCGAACAGCAGGTCGCCGACGACTACATCGACCGCCGGAAGGACTACGAACTCCGCGCGACCGAGAAGGACGCGATCGGCCGCGTCAACGGTCTCGCGGTCATGGGCGGCGACTCCGGCATCATGATGCCCGTCATGGCCGAGGTCACGCCCCGGCAGGGCGAGGGCGGCGAGATCTACGCCACCGGGAAACTCCAGGAAATCGCGCAGGAAGCCGTGGAGAACGTCTCCGCCATCATCAAGAAATATACTGGGGAATCCATCGCGGACAAGGACATCCACATCCAGTTCGTCCAGTCCTACGAGGGCGTCGAGGGCGACTCCGCGTCCATCACCGTCGCGACGGCGGTCATCAGCGCGCTGGAAAACATCCCCATCGACCAGAGCCTCGCGATGACCGGCAGTCTCAGCGTCCGCGGGGACGTGCTGCCCGTCGGCGGCGTCACGCACAAGATCGAGGCCGCGGCGAAGGCCGGGTGTGATAAGGTCATCATCCCGAAGGCGAACGAGCAGGACGTGATGATCGAGGACGAGTACAAGGACCAGATCGAAATCATCCCCGTCAGCCACCTCAGTGAAGTGCTGGACGTGGCGCTCGTCGGGGAGCCCGAGAAGGACTCGCTCGTCACGCGACTGAAGTCCATCACGGGGAAGGCGCTCGACCAGCAGGTCGGGCCGAACAGCAACCCGAGCCCGCAGTAACCCGGTTCCACACCGCTTTTTGTGCAGTCTCGTGTAGACCGATGAGTGAGTAGCTCTGCGGCCTTCCTCGGTGTCTGCGCCTTCCTCGCGTTCGCGGTGGTCGCGCTGTCCCGCACGACGCCGTCGGAGGGGGTCGTGGACGCGTCCGAGGTGTCGGCGGGCGTGCTGTACGCGAACGTCGTGGTCACGCACGGCACGCTGTTCGTCGTGGTCGCGGCGACCGCGTGGCTGTTCGAGGTCCCGGACGCGGCGCTCGGCGTCGGCACGCGCCCGCTCCCGGACGCGGTTCTCGTGGGCGTGCTCGCCGGACTCGTGCTCGCGGCCGGGAACGCCGCGGCGGCGCGTGTCGCGGACGCGCTCGGCGTCCCGTACTCGGACGCGCTCACCGACCTCCTCACGCCGGCGTCCGCGAGCGGGTGGGTCGCGTTGCTCGGCGGCGTGCTGCCGCTGGTCGCGCTCGCGGAGGAACTGCTCTTTCGCGCCGCGCTGGTCGGCGTGCTCGTCGGGTTCGACACGCCGGTCGTCGTCGCGGTCGCGTTCTCGAGCCTCCTGTTCGGCCTCGCGCACGGCGCGCAGGGCCTCGCCGGTATCGTCGTCGCCGGCCTGCTCGGCGCCGCACTCGCCGCTGTGTTCGTCGCGACGAACAGCCTCGTCGCCGTCGTGGTCGCGCACGCGCTCGTGAACGCCGTCGAACTCGTCGGCCACGCGACCCGGGGGGATTAAGGAGGCGGCGCGCGCAGTACTCGCGTACTTGTGGCTCTGAATCGACGCGGTATCCTCGCCGCCGCGCTCTCGTTCGTCTACCCGGGTCTCGGTCAGCTCTACCGCCGCGCGTGGCTCCGCGCGCTCGCGTGGGTTACGCTCGCCATCGCCATCGCGTACTTCCTCACGCCGCCGGAACTCCTCACCGCGTTCGAGGAGCAGGGGCTCGCGGTGTTCGAGACCGCGACCATTCCGATGGAACTCACCATCGCGCTACTCGTGATTCGCGTGCTCAGCGCGACGGACGCCTACTTCGTCACGGTCGCGCAGGCCGCGAACCGCGAGGCGGCGGCCGCGAACGCTGTCCCGACACCCGGTGACACGAACGCCGAATCAGCGTCCGCGTCACCGTCGCCGTCGACGGAAGAGGCCGCCGCCACGTGTCCGAACTGCGGACGGGAACTCGACGATGACCTCGACTTCTGTCCGTGGTGTACGTACGAGTTCGAGAGCAAGGAGTAGGCCTATATCGACTCGCGGTCATGTTGTCCGTATGTCGATTGTCGTTCCGTTCGACGGCTCTGAGTTGTCCCGAGCGGCGCTTCGACGCGCGCGCCAGTTCAGGCCCGTGCTCGACGAGCGCCTCGTCGCGATTACCGTCATCGAACGTGACGCCGCGTTCGCCCGCGAGCACGGCTGGCTCGACGACGAAGCGGAGTTCGACACGGACCGCGTCGTCGCCGCCGCCCACGAGGACGTGACGGAGATAGCGCCGGAAGCGAACTTCCGCCACGCACTCCTCCGGCGGAGCGCGTCCTCCGGCGCGGTCGCCCGCCACGTCCGGAGCATGGCGCGCGAGGAGGACGCGAACATCGTCTTCGTCGGCAGCGAGAACGCCGGCAACCTCGTCTCCTCGGTGAGCAGCGTCGGCAGCAGCGTCGCCGCCGACGACTACTACGACGTGTTCATCGTCCGCCACACCGAACCGGGCGCGGGCGCACAGCCCGCAGAAGAGTACCGCTGATTACTGCTCGATGATTCGTTCCTCGATGGCTTCGCCGAAGTGCCGGCCGCCCTCCTCGAGGTAGACCTTCACCTCGTCGCCTTCTTCGAGGTCGGTGACGGCTTTCCGGCCGTCCTTCGTCGCGACCTTGATTGTCTCCGCGTTCTGCAGGAGGGTCTCGATTCGGTCGCCCGACGCGGTCTCCGCTTCGACGCGGAACATCGGACGGCGCTCGATTTTCGCGCGGCCGACGACGCCCTCGCGGGTGTGGCCGTCGGTGTCCACTATCTGCACGTCGTCGCCGCTCCCGAGTTCCGCGAGGTACTTCGTGCCGCCGTCGGGCGTGCGGACGTACGCGTGTACCGCGCCGGCGTTCACGCGGAACGGTCGGCTCGCGACGTACGGCGAGTCCGCGGTCTCGGCGTGCACGAAGAACAGGCCGCGCGACATGGAGCCGACGAGCATGCCCTCGTCGTCGTCCATCAGCGTGCCCGTGTCGACGCAGACGCGGTCCGCGCTCCCGGCCTCCTCCACGACGGTGACGGTCGCCCACTCCATGTCGAGGGTTTCGCGGCGCGCGGCGTCCCGAACCTGGACGGTGCGTCGAATCTCGTCGGGGTCGTCCGAATCGAGGAGTACGGCGTCAGCGCCGATGTCAAGCGTTTCGAACGCGGTCTCGGCCTCCTCTGCGTTCGTGACGCCCGCGACGAGCGTCGTCTCGTCGCCGATGCGCGCGATGAGGTTCTCGAGCGGGATGATGGTCCAGTCCTCGCCGACGACGATGGTGTACGCGGCCTCGTCCGCGGCGGCCTCCGCGAACGTCTCGTAGTCCTTCCCGAGGATGCGGACGTACGCGCCGCCCACGTCCTCCTTCCGGCGGAGCGCGGAGAGGTCGGCGCTCCCCGAGAAGTCGCTGGGGAGGTCGACGGTGCCGTCGCCCTCGCCGTCCTTTCCGACGACGTAACAGTCCGCCTCGGTCTCCTCCTCGGCCTGCCCGATGACGTCCACGTCGTCGCGCTCGAACGCGGCGACGTTCACGTTCCCGAGTTCGCGCACGCGCTCCACGTCCGATTCGTCCACGAGCACCCAGTCCACGCCTGCCTCGAGGCCGGCGGTGATGCGTCGCTTTCGCGTCTCCCAGTCCCCGACGGAGTCGTCCGCCTTCAGCCAGACGGCGCGTTCGGTCATACTCGACTCCTCTCGGCCGGCGTGCTTGAACGTGGCGGATACCGGCAGTCCTACAGACCGGCCGCGTCGAGCGCGTCCGCGGGCGCTGCGTCGTCGTGTACGACCGCCGCGACGGCCTCCGAGATGGCTTTCGGGTCGTCGTGCTGGAAGACGGTGCGCCCCATCGAGACGCCCTTCGCGCCGGCGTCCATCGCACCCTGTACCGCTTCGAGGGTCGCGAGGTCGCCCTGCGGGCTGCCGCCCGCGATGATGACGGGGCGCGCGGTGGATTCGACGACGTGCTCGAAGCTCTCGCTGTCGCCCGAGTACGCGGTCTTCACCACGTCCGCGCCCGCCTCCTCCGCGAGCCGAACCGCGTGCCCGAGGTTGCGCGCGTCGTGTTCGTCCACGCCGGGGCCGCGCGCGTACGCCATCGCCAGCACGGGAATACCGAGGCGGTCGGCCTCGTCGGTCACTCGCGAGAGGTCCGCGAGCTGGTCGGGTTCGTGGTCCGACCCGACGTTGATGTGGAAGGAGACGGCGTCTGCGCCCGCCCGCACGGCCTCCTCGACCGTTCCGGTGCGGCGCTTGTCGTTCGCGTCCGGACCGATGGTCGTCGAGGCGTTCAGGTGGACGATGTAGCCCTTCCCGTTCTTGTTCGGATGGACGCGCGGCGCGATGCCCTTCTGCGTGAGCACGGCGTCAGCGCCGCCCCTAGTGACGGCGTCGATGGTGGATTCGATGTCCTTCAGGCCCTCGACGGCCCCGAGCGTGATGCCGTGGTCCATCGGTATCGTCACTAGCTTTCCGTCTGTCCCGATTCGGCCGAGTCGTGCGGATTTCCCGGTAGAATTCATTGATACTACGTAACAAAGGGGTGGCTATGTCGATTGTGATTCCGGCGTCTCTTTCGCGCCCGCGACGGCACCGTCCTTCAGCTCGCGCGCCTTCTCCCGCAACCGCTCCGCCGCGGTTCCGTCCGCGGCGTGCTCGGCGATAAGGTCAACGAACGCGCTCCCGACGATGATGCCGTCCGCGCCGCCCGCGACGATTTCGCGCGCGTGCTCGCCGGTGCTGATGCCGAACCCGACCGCCTTCGAGATGTCGGCCTCCCGGAGGCGGTCGAGACTGCCGTGCGTGTCCTCGCTCACGTCGTCCTGCGCGCCCGTCGTCCCCATCCGGCCCTGGACGTACACGAACCCGGACGCCTTCGCGAGCATCCGTTCGAGCCGGTCGTCCGTCGTCGTCGGCGCGACGATGAACACGAGGTCGAGGCCGTGCTCGTCGCACGCCGCCTTCAGCGCGTCCGCCTCGTCCACCGGCAGGTCGGGAATCACGAACCCGTCGATACCCGCCTCCGCCGCGTCCGCGACGAACGCCTTGGGGGACGCTCCCGCATCGCGTCCCTCCGCGCTCGCGCGTTCGGCGTCGCTCCGCGACGCCTGTCCATGTTGGAGCAGGAGGTTGTAGTACGTCATGCAGACCAGCGGCACGTCGACGCCGTCCGCGCGCAACTCGCGCACGAGGTCGAGGTACCTCTCGGGCGTCATGCCGGCGTCGAGCGCGCGCTTCACGGCCTTCTGAATCGTCGGGCCCTCCGCGATGGGTTCCGAGAACGGGAGGCCGAGTTCGATGACGTCGCTCCCGCCCTCCACGAGCGCGTGCACGTACTCCTTCGTCCGCTCGACGCTCGGGTCGCCGGCGGCGATGTAGGAGACGAGCGCTGGGTCGCCGTCGAACGCCGATTCGAGGTCGCTCACTGGTACACCTCCATGTCGGGCGCGTTCGCGATACCGCGCTCGGTCGACTCCTCGATGACCGTGTCCAGGTCCTTGTCCCCACGACCGGAGACGTTCACCATCACCGGCCCGTCACCCTCGTACTGCTCTAAGTAGGCGAGCGCATGGCTGGATTCGAGCGCGGGAATGATGCCTTCCTTCGTGGCGAGGCGGTGGAACGCGCGGAGCGCCGCGTCGTCGTCCACGTTCACGGGCGTGACGCGACCCTCGTCCACGAGGTGCGCGAGTTCGGGGCCGACGCCCGCGTAATCGAGGCCGGCGGAGACCGAATGCGACTCCACGATCTGGCCCTCGGGCGTCTGAAGGAGTTTCGTGCGCGCACCGTGCAACACGCCCTCTGTCCCCGTGCCGAGGCTGGCGGAGTTCGGCGCGTAACTCTTTTCGCTATCGACGCCGAGCTCGCTCCCGCCCGCTTCGACCGCGTAGAGGTCCACGTCCTCGTCGCCGACGAACTCGTGGAACGCGCCCATCGTGTTCGACCCGCCGCCGGCGCACGCGACGACGGCTTCCGGGAGCCGGCTGACCTGCTCGCGGAACTGCTCGCGCGCCTCCTCGCTGATAACGGACTGGAAGTCCCGCACCATCGTCGGGAACGGATGCGGGCCGACGACCGACCCGATGACGTAGTGCGTGTCCTCCACGGTCCGCGACCAGTCCCGCATCGCCTCGTTCGTCGCCTCCTTCAGCGTCCCCGACCCGATGTCGACGGGGTTTACCTCCGCGCCGTGGATGCGCATCCGGTAGACGTTCGGCCGCTGACGGTTGATGTCCGTGCGGCCCATGTATATCTCGCAGTCCAGGTCGAGGCTGGCGCACGCCATCGCCGTCGCGGTGCCGTGCTGGCCCGCGCCCGTCTCCGCGATGACGCGGTCTTTCCCCATGTACTTCGCGAGGAGCGCCTGGCCGAGCGCGTTGTTGAGCTTGTGCGCGCCGCCGTGCACGAGGTCCTCGCGCTTGAGGTACACGTCGAAGCCGTACCGCTGAGAGAGGTTGTCCGCGCGCTGGAGCGGGGTGGGACGACCGCCGAAGTCGCGGAGGCGCTCCTCGAACTCGTCCACGAAGCCGTCCTCGTTCTCCAGCACGTAGCGCTGGTAGGCGTCCTCGAGCTCCGTCAGCGCGGGCATCAGGGCCTCAGGGACGTACTGTCCGCCGTAGTCGCCGAACGTTTTCTGACTCATGTTAGGGTTCGCGTGTTCTCCCGGATGGCGTCGGGCGTGTCGTCCATCACGGCGGACCCGACGAGCAGAGCGTCCGCGCCCGCCGTCCGCATCCGCCGCACGTCGTCTCGCGTGCTGATTCCGCTCTCCGCGACCGTCGTCACGCTATCCGGTACTTCGGGAGCCACCGACTCGAACGTTTCGAGGGACACGTCGAGCTTCCCGAGGTCGCGGTTGTTCACGCCGACGATATCCGCGCCGGCGGCGAGCGCTCGCGCGACCTCCTGGCGGGTGTGGGTCTCCACGAGCACCTGGAGGCCGCGGTCGCGCGCCGCCGCGAGCAAGTCGTCGAGGTCGTCGACGAACCGCGCGATGAGCAACACCACGTCCGCCTCGACGGCGTCCAGTTGCTCCTCGCGCACGATGAAGTCCTTCCGGAGCACGGGCACGTCGACCGCGCTCCGCACGCGTTCGAGCGTCTCCGTGCTTCCGCCGAAGTGCGCGGGTTCGGTGAGAACGGAGAGCGCGGCCGCGCCGCCCGCGACCATCGCCTCCGCCGCCGCGACCGGGTCCACGTCGCGCGTGCCGTCGGTGGTGGGGCTCGTGGGTTTCACTTCCGCGATGAGCGGGACGCGACCGTCCGCCTCCGCGGCCGCGAACGCGTCCGCGAGCGACCGCGGCCGGACGGAGAGGCGTTCGCCATCGTGTGTTCTCGAGCGCGCGGCGTCGAGGATGGACCGCACCGCTGGCGCCAACTCGGACTCGTCCATTGTTGTACGTCAATGCACTCTTTTGTACATTAGGCTTTCGCCTCCCGGCCCGAGAGGTATAAACACCCGACGCCCGACCACACGCCCATGACCGGTGTCCACGCCCGCCACTTCGACTACCTCGACCGATACGTCCAACTCGGCCTCGCCGGCGACCGACTCATCAGCGTCTCCTTCCCCGCCACCCCCGACGACGACGCCACCGACGACCACTCCCTCCTCGACCGCATCTCCGCCTACCTCGAAGGCGTCGAGGACGACTTCCGCGACGTCGAAACCGGCCTCACCGTCCCCACCACCCACCGGAACGTCCTCGAACAGGTCCGCGACATCCCCTACGGCGACCAGCTCTCCGTCGACGCCCTCGCCCGCATCACGCCCGGCCTCGACTCGGACGACCCCGACGACCTCGACGCCGTCCGCACCGCCCTCGCCCAGAACCCCCTCCCGCTCGTCATCCCCGACCACCGCGTCCGCGACGGCCCCAGCGCCGCACCACCCGAAGTCGAACAGAAACTCCGCGCGCTCGAAGACCTCTGAAACCCCCGCAAAACTCCGAGCGACGAACCCATTTGGAGAACAGTCCACCAGCCGCGCGCTGGCGAACGCGACCACCCGCTACTGTAGGTCGTCGACGAGCCCTCGGAGGGTTTCGAGGTCGTACTGTCCGGGCGCGGTCGCGTCTTCGGCGCGGACGGGCGCGTACCCGATTTTCGAGCCGTAGACGGG
>Ga0207813_100524_pt1 | contig 20353 bp, 21 predicted proteins | sample A23E3SouthBayCA_2_FD_187730 | JGI IMG/M metagenome (GOLD analysis project Ga0207813, IMG submission 187730) | Aerobic enrichment media microbial communities from Eden Landing Ponds, California, USA - A23 E3 (4) (SPAdes) | ecosystem: Environmental > Aquatic > Marine > Unclassified | place... | reverse complement strand
AATTTCACAGCCGACTACGAGGGCTGCGAGCGTGCTCGCAGGCCGAACGTGGCCGGCACACCCCCCTTACCGCGAGCGCAGCGAGCGGTAACTTCACACCTTCGCGTGAGTGTTTCGATGACATCCACCCTAGTCCCGGTCCCGCACCCACCGCGGTCGCGTCGGCACGTCGAAGCGGTCGGTGACGACCAGTCCGACCCCGAACGCGCAGGCAATCGCGACGGGGATCCAGTTGCCGAAGGCGGCGTTGACGCCGCCCCACAGGACGACGAAACTCACCATGTCGTCGAGCATGAACGGACACCGATCGAGGCGAGCGAGCAGATCCTCACGGTCGAACGCGAGATCGAAGACGACGACGGCGATAGCGGCCGAGAGTACCCACCCCTGGAAGTTCGACCACGGCACCCCGTAGAACGCCGTCTCGCCGAAGTACTCCCAGAAGCCCAGCGCCACCGCACCGGGGTCCAGTACGAGGTCGACGGCGACGACGGTGGCGGCGACGACGGGGACCCGAACCCACCAGCGTCGTGCACGCCGGCCCAGCAAGAGCAGGCAGAGCAGGTAGCTGTTGAGTACGAGCGGGAGGAAGAAGACCGGGAGGCCGACGGGGACGCCCTCGACCATCGGCCCGAGCGAGACGCCGTACTCGAAGGGGCCGTAGGGCTCGCCGGTCGTGACGCCGACGAACTCGATCGCGTAGGCGTATGCGGTCACGAGGACGATCCCGGCCGCGGCCTTCCGGTCGACGAGCGGAGCGAGACCCGCTATCAGGGGGAGACGCATCACGCAGACCCCGACCAGAATCAGGAGCGGATTGAACGCCAGCGGCGGCGGGAGCAACTCCCAGGCGCTCGCGAGCAGGAGGGCGCCACCGATCACCGGGAAGACGACGGCGATAGTGAAGCGGTTGCGGTCGACGAGGCCGTCGAGGCGAGTCTCGATGCCGTCGCGTCCGAGGTCGGCGAAACGGTCGAGCGGTGCCGACGACCCGGTGACCCAGTCAGGCGCCACAGCGCGATCCTCCTGTAGCCCGCTCAGACGCCATACAGGATCCCCCAGAGTCCGCCCATCGTCAGGAGCATGCCGACCGCGGTGTTCAGGAACGGGAACCACCAGTAGGCCCGGTCGACTGCGACGTCAGAGAGTGCGACGCCCGCGAGGAAGACCGGATAGACACCGAGTAACGCACCGAGCAGCGGGTGGACCAGCTCGAACGCGACGGCGGCTCCGAGCCAGACGACCCCGCAGTAGGCGTAGGTCCACCCCTGTCCCAGGAACGTGGCAGTCGTGTCGATCCCGGCGGCACGGTCGGGTCCGATGTCCGGAATGGCGGAGAAGGTGTGCATCGCCATCGTCCACAGCCAGGCGCCGACCAGCGCCGCGGTCGGGGGGTAGGCGCCCGCGACTGCCGCGTAGGTGACGACGCCCGGGAGCAGATAGAGGCCGTTCGACAGCGAGTCGAGGAAGGGCGTCGTCTTGAACCGGAACGGCGGGGCGCTGTACTCGATCGACAGGGCGAGGAAGACGAGCATCACGACGACGGCCCGGGTCGGGAGCACGGGGAGGACGGCCACGCCGAGGACGCCACTGGTGAGGACGACCGCGAGGACGTCGCGACCACCCTGGTAACGGACCTCCCTGTCGTCTTTCTTGGGATTCTCCTCGTCGATATCGGCGTCGAAGACGTCGTTGACGCCGTAGAGGAAGACGTTCGCGGGGACGAGGAAGTACAGGAAGAGTCCGACGGTCACCGGGGTGAACAGGTCGCCGGTCGTCTCGGCGGCGTAGACGACCCCGACCATGGCCGGGCCGGCGAGGTAGAGCCAGAACCGGGGCCGGGAGAGACGCAGGAGATAGCCGACTCGCGAGTCCGCGGGGGCGAGCGACGCGAGGCGTGACGTCACCGATATCATGGGTTCCATCCGCGTGTGGGTGTGGGTGTGGGTGTGGGTACGTGGAGCGTTATCGACGATCGTCTTCGATTAGCGCCTCGGCCGTGTGTTCGCCGCTGATGAGACACATCGGGACGCCGATCCCCGGTGTGGTGAACGACCCCGTGAAGTAGAGGCCGTCGACGGCCTTCGAGCGGTTCTTCGGCCGGAGGAGCGCGGTCTGGCGGAGCGTGTGAGCCAGTCCGAGCGCCGTCCCCTCGGTGGCGTTGTAGCGGTCGACGAACTCCGAGACACAGAACTCCTCCTCGGCGACGATGCGGTCGCGCAGGTCGACGCCGGTGTGTTCGGCGACGTCCTCCAGGATCTTCGCGCGGAAGCGCTCGCGCAGGTCCGGGTCGTCTTCGAGGCCGGGGGCGACCGGGACGAGGACGAACAGGTTGCTGTGGCCCTCGGGCGCGACGCTGTCGTCGGTCTCGGAGGGGACACACAGGTAGTAGGCGGGTTCGTCCGGCCAGGCGGCGTCCTCGAAGATGTCGTCGAAGTGTGGCTCCCAGTCCTCGGGGAGCACGAGCGTGTGGTGTGCGAGCGGGTCGACGTCGCCCTCGACGCCGAGATAGAGGAGGTACGCCGAGGGAGCGTACGTGCGGTCGTCCCAGTAGCCGTCGTCGTAACTGCGCTCGTGCTCGGGGAGGAGTTCGCGCTCGGCGTGGGCGTAGTCTGCGTTGACGACCACTCTGTCGGGGTGGCGCTCGCCCCCCGCGGCGTCGGCGACGAGGAAGCCGTCCTTGCGTCGGGTGATCTCGGTGACCTCCGTGCCGAGTTCGAACGAGACGTCGAGTTCGCGGGCGAGCGCCACGACGGCGTCCGCGACCATGCCGATCCCGCCTTCGGCAGCGGCGTCGGCGAGCGCACCGTCGACCGCCGCTCCCGAACTATCCGATGGCCCGGCCGCCACCGTCGAACCGCCGTCGGCGGCCACAGGGGACGCCGAATCCGATCTGAGTGCCTCGCCGGGCGTGACGCCGTCCTCGGTGGCGACAGGGTAGAAGACGCCGAGGTTGAAGTCGACGTGGCTCATCATGTTGTAGAGCGCGGGCGTGTTCCGGGGCGACCCCCCGAGAAAGACCAGCGTGTACTGCATGATCTGCTGGAGTTTGGGGCTCTCGAAGTAGTCCTCGACGTGTGATTGCATGGAGCCGACGAGCTGGAGGCCGATGGGAGCGGCGGTCATCACGTCCACGTCGACCCAGTCGCGCAGGCGTGAGCGGTCCTCGTAGACGAACTTCTCCATGGCCGTCTCGTAGTGTCGCTTGCTCGTCGCGAGGTACTCGTCGAAGGCCTCGCCCGCACCGGGTTCGATCGCCTCGAACGTCTCGCGGTTCGCCCGCCTGTCGGGGTCGATGTCGACCTCTGTGCCGTCCTTGAAGAAGATACGGTAGTGGGGGTCAAGGCGTTCGAGACCGTAGTAGTCGGCGGGTCGCTTGCCGAAGTGGCCGAAGAACCGCTCGAAGACGTCGGGCATGAGATACCACGACGGACCCATGTCGAAGCGAAAGCCCTCCTTCGTGAGTCTGCTCGCGCGCCCGCCGAGTTGCTCGTTTTTCTCCAGCACCGTCACGTCGTAGCCAGCGTCGGCGAGGTGACAGGCCGCCGAGAGCCCGCCGAAGCCGCTGCCGACCACCACGACCGAGCGGGCCGACGACCGCGTGTTCGCACTCATCGAACAGTACTATTCGCCCGACGGACAATAAGGGGTTGCAAAACTGGTATGGGTAGGTCCTGGAGACGTCCGATCCGAACCTGAAAGTCGGTGGCACACCGATCCCGGGTATGGACGAGTGGACAGTCGCAGTGACGGGCGGGAGTCGCGGGATCGGCGAGGCGGTCGTCCGCGCGCTGGTGGCCGACGGCGCTCACGTCGTCACCTGTGCCCGGGACGCGGACGCCCTGGACGCCCTCGCGACGCCGGTCGACGGCGAGGGGTCGCTCACGACCCAGCGGGCGGACGTCCGCGACGAGTACGACGTCGAGCGGTTCGTCGAGACGGCTGCCCGGGAGGGTGGCGGCATCGACGCTGTGGTCGCCAACGCTGGCGTCTACCACGGTGACCCCGGCGAGACAGACATCGACGGGGAGTCCTACGCCGCCTTCGACGACCACCTCCGGACGAACGCCCGCGGCGTGTTCGCGACGTTTCGCGAGGCAATGCCCCATCTCACGAACGACCCGCGGTTGCTCGCGCTCTCGGGACAGGTCGCCCGCGAAGCAAAGCCCGGGCTGGGTTCCTACGCCGTCTCGAAGGCCGCGACCGAGGCCGTCGCCCGCCAGTTCGCCGCCGACACCGGCCTCCCGGTCGCCGTCGTCGACCCGGGCACCGTCGCGACGGACCTCACCGGCGGGAAGGGGATGGACCCCGAACGCGCCGCCCCGCTCGTCGTCTGGGCGCTCGACGGGGCCGATACCGGGACACTCGACGGAGGTGTCCTCGACCGCCGGACGATGCGCCAGGACTGACCGGTCGGGGAGGGCTGTGTCCCCGGCCAGGGAGGGCTGTGTTCCGACGTTCGGGCCCAGGAACTGACACGCACACCACCCGAACCCCGTCGATAGCCTTATTAACAATCGCGAGTGAGTGAATACACGATGAGTATTAACTCGACCTTCGAGATTAATAACGTGGCACGGCGGCCGTCGCTCGTGGGGGCGTTCGGCGTGGTCGCGTTGCTGGGGCTGTCGGTGCTGGCGGTGGTCGCGTCGGTAGGGAAAGTGCTGGTGATCGCCTGGGTGGCGTTCGCGGCGATGGCCGTCGGTGCTGCGCTCGGTGCACGCGCCGAATCGACGAACCCTCACCGGCTGGTGTGGGGGTACGGGCTCGCCAGCGGTGCGATGGTCGCGAGCGCGTCGATGTTTCTCGTCCCGCAGGCTATCACGATCGGCGTCGCCGCCGGCGCGCCCCAGCTCGGGGGGATCGGCGTCGCACTCGGACTCGTGATCGGCTACAGCGCACACGTTCTCGGGCACCGTCTCACGCACGTCGATATCGGTATGGATACGACGACAGCCCAGATCTCCGCTCACGCGCTCTCGGCGGGGGCGATCATCGGGGTCGTCTACGGCTCGATGCCGACGCTGGGACTCCTGCTCGGGCTCGCCATCGTCTCGCACAAGGGCCCCGCGGGCTACGCGGCTGCCCGTCGACTCCGCAGGGACGGCCGGTCGTCGATGGCACTGCTCTTCCCGGCCGCGGGCGTCGGCATCACCGCGATCCCCACCGCGGTCGTCGCGCTTCCGGACGTTCCCGGTCTGAACGCCGTCGTCTTCGGCTTCGCCGCAGGCATCTTCCTCCACGTCGCCATGGACTTTCTCCCCCACTGCGACGCTGGCTCCGAGATCGACCAGGTCTGCTCGCTCCACGAGGAATCTCACGAACTGCTCGACCAGCTCCGTACGCACGCGGTGGGCTCCACCCTCCTCGGCGGCGCCGCCGTCGTCGTCGCCTGGTTCCTCCTCGTTCCCTGACCTGACTTGCGGCTCTCTGTGACTACGTCCGACAGAACTCGACACCCCTCTCCACGAACCACTGTGGCGCGTGTCGTCGAGCGTGCCGAGCAGAGCGAGGCGCCACGCGCCTCGAAGCGAACGGCGAAGCCGTGAGCACTGCGAGGCCGCGAGACGAAGCCGCGCGAGGGACGAGCATCGCAGCGAGCGCAGCGAAGCGAGACGCGCAAGAGGTTGGGGAGGCGTGAGGCCGTCGTGGTGCGGTGCTGGGCGGGGCGGTCGCGGTCCTGGCGGACTGAAAGGGCGAGGCGTGCTCGCGTTCATGTAGTCGCCTGAGCGGGGCCTATCCGCGGGAGTGCGGCGCGGTGCGGTTGTTCGAGCGCGGATATCCCGCTCAGCGACCGCGAGCGGGCCGAGGGCTTTCATCCATCGCCGTGAGTGGTGGTGTCGTCGTCTCGTAGCGAGCGCGCCGAGGGCAGTCAGCGAACACAGTCTACTGTGGTCAAACACACCCAGAGTGAACGATAAGAATCTCTACAGCACACGTCCCCTCGATAGCTCCGGGGCGCTCGCAACAGACAATACACAGCCGATCGTCAGGCGACCGTTCGACGGATCATTTAAACCACTGGACGACCGATACTCGAGTATGCCCCACGGGCGCTCGCGCTCGTCCGGTCGCACAGCTGTCGACCAGCAGACTGGTCGTCGGCGCTGTTGTTGAGCGTCCGCTCTTCTCGCCCCGGCTCGCACCACATCACCCAGACGACACACCACACACCAACCGGACACGACGATGCTCGATACACTCAGAGAAGACGTTCGCACAGCCCGCGAGACAGACCCCGCAGCCAAGTCGACGGCCGAAGTCCTGCTGTACGCGGGACTGCACGCCGTCTGGATCCACAGAGTCGCCCACTGGCTCAACGAACGCGGCTATCGCCTCACCGCCCGCACGCTCGCCCAGCTAAACCGCTGGCTCACCGGCGTCGAGATCGACCCTGGAGCCGAGCTGGGCCGTCGCGTGTTCATCGACCACGGGATGGGCGTCGTCATCGGCGAGACAGCCGAGATCGGCGACGACGTGAACATGTATCACGGCGTGACGCTGGGCGGAAACGACCCGCGCCCGGTCAAACGCCACCCCACGGTCGAGGACGGTGCGACGCTGGGTGCCCAGTCGACACTCGTCGGCGACATCACGGTCGGCGAGGGCGCTGCCGTCGGTGCGGGTGCCGTCGTCTCGAACGACGTCCCGCCGGGCGCGACGGTGGTCGGCAACCCGGCCCAGCGTATCGACGACCCGACCGACGATCGGACCGACGTATCGACCGACCAACCGACCGAGACTCCCCGGACCCCCGAAGCCAGAGCCGCCGACGCTGCCGAGGACGGGACGGGCTGCCCGCCGATCGACGTCGAACCGGCCTGGGTCCCGAGTCAGTGATACGGTCGGCCGGAAGAACGACCGGCGGTCTCGGGAGCGTCCGCCGAGGTACTGGTGCCAAGACTTTTTGTCATAGAAACAAGTGGTTGACAGTATGCCCACGACGCCCTTCGAGAGCCAGAGCGAGAAGGGGACTGAAACGTGGGACCAGTTGTACGAAGCACTCGCGGCCGAACCACGCCGGCTGATCGTCTTCTCACTGATGAACGAACCGGCAGACGAGCGGCTCGCGTTGCCCGATGCTGCACAGTCCCCCAACCAGCCGACGGACCCGGAGAGCCTTCGTCTTCGATTGCGCCATCACCACCTCCCGAAACTCGCCGACGCGGGGTACGTTCGCTGGGAGAGTAACCCCTTCTGTGTCGAGCGCGGCCCACACTTCGAGGAACCGGCACTCGTACTCCGGAAGATGACCGACTGTGGTGTCGAATACCCGGACAGACTGCGCGAGGAGTGTATCGTGATCGGGGAAATCGCGGAGAATACCCCAGACTGACCGCGTGACTGGGGCGGTCAGCACGGTGGCCGCCGGAGGGAAACGCCACGCTCGGAACAGTGTCGGAAGCTGAATCGACTGTCGAGATCCCGAGCACGGGTACTGCACGGGTCGTCCCCGTTCCAGCGCCGAAACCCCCATACGCTCGGCGGACCCAGAGAGGGGTAATGACTGCCGAGCCGACGGACTCGCGGGCCGACGACCACGTCGCGGCGCTGACCGGGGACCCGGCACTGGGGCCGGTCGTGCGCGAACACGGCCCGCTCACCATCGAACCGGCCGACGACCTCTACGAGCGACTGGTCACCTCGCTGGTCCGCCAGCAGGTGTCGATGGACGCCGCCGACGCCATCGAGGGGCGACTGTTCGACCGCTTCGAGGTGACACCGGACGCGATGCTCGCCGCGGACGCCGCGGCGCTTCACGATGCGGGTCTCTCCGAAGCGAAAGTCGAGTACGTGAAAGCGACAGCGCGGGCGTTCCAGGAACGGGACTGGACTCACGACTACTTCGCCGGGATAACCGACGACGCGGTCGCCGACGAACTGACCGAGGTGCGCGGCGTCGGGCCGTGGACCGCCAAGATGTTTCTGATGTTCGGGCTGGGTCGCGAGGACGTCTTCCCCGTCGAGGACCTCGGGATTCGGAAGGGGATGGAGACGGTGTTCGCGGAAGAGCTTACCCGGGCGGAGATGCGCGAGCGAGCGACCGAGTGGGCGCCATACCGGAGTTACGCGAGTCTGTACCTCTGGCGGGCCGTGGAGGGGTGAGTCGTGGCTAACGATGGTGAGGATGGTGACGGCGCGACGCTGGCCGAAGTCGTCGAGCGACTGTATAGCGAACTCGAAGCGACCGAGGAACTGCCCGTCGAGCGCGAGGCGAGCCGATGGATCGGCGAAGCACAGGGCGTCGTCTCTGGCGTTGTAGGTGGTGACCTCGACGAGGCCGTGATCCGCGAGCGTGTCGAGCACGTCGTGGACCTGCTGGATAACGTCGAGACGACCGGCCACGACGCGGCCGACGAGCACGTCGAAACTGCGCGAGAACTGGCCACCGTGATTACCGAAGGGAGTTCGACCGACGAAGACTACTGAACCTCTCGCTCCCGATTCCGGATCCGGGACCTCAGTGAATTGCGCGCCGGTAGTGTTTTATGGATTCCGCGGAAAGTGAAACTATGCCCGAAACGCTGTCCTCGCGGTCACACCCGCTGGAGACGATGCTGGCGGTGTCCGACGTCATCAGGAACCGTCGATACGCCGCAGTCTACGCACGCATCCTCGAACTGGGAACACCGACCGTCGAAGAGGTCGCGGCGGGACTCGATAGCTCGACGACCACCGTCTACGAGGACGTGAACCACCTCTCGGAGGTTGGCATCGTCGAGCGCGTCACCGAAACCCAGCCACACCGATATCGCGCCCGATCGGTCGAGATGACGGTCCAGGAGGCCGAGGAGACGTATCAGGTTTCACCGACACTGCTGGTCGCACTCGCCCGGGCGGAGTCGAACGACGACCTGGGCCTGTACCTCGACCGGAACGGGACCGCCGGACTCGCGACGGCGGTCGAGTACGCCCGGGACTACGTCCGTGGTCGAACGAATGCTCGCGTCATGGCTCGCGAGGAGGACATCCCCGTCCTCGAAGCCGAGACAGTCCTCCAGGCACTCCGGGAGATCGTACTGGAGGTCGAACCCGACGTGGAAGACGAACTCGACCTCGAGGAGTTAGACGCCGCTGTCGAGGAGTCGTCGTCGGAGTGAGACACGGTGTCGGACCAGCTGTTTCCTGACGCCGACGCCCACGTGATCGATACAGATCTCTTCATCGCGTTCGAACGAAACGGCGCCGTCAACCTGCTGGAGCGGAGCACCTCGGAACACGACGTGACGCTGCTCGTTCCGCAGCGAGTCTACGACGAGCTCAGGCCCGAGAACCTCCCGTACGATACGCCGCCCGTCGATAGCGCCATCGAGGCTGGATGGGTGCGGGTTCTCGACGAAGTCGACTACGCCAATCCGGTGGTTTCGTCGACGATGGACATGGTGAGACGATACATTTCCGCCGCCGACGAGCGGGCCGAACACACGATCGAACAGGCCGACGCCGAAGTCGGGGGTGCGACTGCGACGCTCCTCGAACGGCAAACGGCTGAATCGGTAGCTGTCTACACCAACGACGTCGCCGCGTTTCGCGGTATCGAACGGGCACTCACCGAACAGGGCTACGAGCAGCAGGTCCAGTTCGTGAAGTCGTTCGATCTGTTCGACGATGTCTGCGACCGGTATCGGTTCCAGGGCTAGCTGTGCGTCGAAAATCCTCGACTTACTCGCTATGGCTTGGATCGACAGCGACTCACAGTGATGACTGAAAGCCCTCGGCCCGCTCACTCTGAGGTGAGGGCACCACCACTCACCTCGATGGATGAAAGCCCTCGGCCCGCTCGCGGTCGCTGAGCGGGATATCTTCGCTCGGACAACCGCACCGCTCCGCACTCGCTCAGATAGGTGCCCGCTCAGGCGACTCCCCTGCGGCGCGACCCCGCCTCGCCCTTTCAGTCCGCCAGGACCGCGACCGCAACAGCACCGCTCCGCACCGCTCTGCGACCGCCCCGCCCAGCACCGCACCGCGACGGCCTCACGCCTCCCCAACCTCTTGCGCGTCTCGCTTCGCTGCGCTCGCTGCGATGCTCGTCCCTCGCACGGCTTCGTCTCGCGGCCTCCCAGGAGGTCGGCACGCTCAACGACGCGCGCCGTAGCGGCTGGTTCGGCGGCACTCGCTGTGGCGGCTGGTCAGAGGGCCGTCGTCACCTTTCGAGTCGGCTACAGAAACAGTCCAGTCCCGGTGGCGGGCCGACTACTCCTCGACGTGTTCTTCCTCTTCTTCTTCGGATTCGGCTTCGTCGCCGTCGGAATCGGCCTTGCGGCTGACGTCGACCTGGTAGTCGCCGAGGATATCGCGGCCGAGGATGACGGGGTAGTTCATGTGGCTGCGGTCCTCGACGCTGGCGGTGACGGTGTGGCGGTTGCCCCCGACGCCGACGACCACGTCCACGACCGGCCGGCTCTTGGAGGTCTTCTGGCTCCCCGAGCGAACCTTGGCGATGCTCTTGATGGGGCCGGCACCGATGTCGGCGGCGAGTTGCGTGTCGATGCTCGTTCTGGTGGCACCGGTGTCGGACTTGGCGACGACCGTCTCGGAACCGCTGGTGCCGCTGACGACGACCTCCTCGGTGTAGCCGATGAGGAGTGGCTCCTCGGAGCGCTGGATGGCCCGCTTCGGTTTGCAGTCGGGCACGCTGTCGTCGAGCGTCGCCGAGAGTTCGCGGACGCGGTCGTCGTCGACCCGCCCGCCGGCGCGTTCGATGGCCAGTTTCGCGATGTAGGGAGCAGGACTCCGGCCGGTCGCCTCGAAGAGGCCCTTGAACCCCGCAGTGGGATTCACTTCGAGGACGTACCAGCCGTCATCGCCCTCGACGAGGTCGACACCGGCGTAGTCGAGGCCGATGGCGTCGGTCGCCGCACGCGCCGTGTAGAGGACGTCCTCGGGGACGTCGTCGGTCGCGTCCGCGACGTCACCACCGAGGGCGACGTTCGTGCGCCAGTCGTTGTCCGGCGCGTAGCGGTACATTGCTCCGACGACGTCGCCGCCGACGACGTACACCCGGAGGTCGCGTGCGTCCTCGGGCGACCCCTCCAGGAGTTCCTGGAGGAACGCGTAGCGGTTGCCGACGCGGGCGTTGACGCGTTCGCCGGGGCCGACTTTCCAGGTGCCGCCGCCGTTGGTCCCGATCGCGGTCTTGTAGACGGCCTCCTCGCCGAAGGAGTCCCGCGCCTCGTTGAGCCGTTCCGAGGAGAGGGCCATCAGCGCGTCCGGCGTGGGGAGGTCCTCGTGGGTGAGCGCGACGGCCGCGGCGACCTTGTGCATCGCCGTCAGCGTCTCGTCGGGCCGGTTGAGCATCGGTCGAAGCCTGTCGAGCGCGTTCGCCAGGCCGAGTTCCTCCTCGGGCTCCGTGGACTTCGAGAGGAGGAGCCGGTTGACCAGCACGTCGACGTCGGGTTCGAGCGTCGGCTGGCCGTCGTCTATGTGGATGGTCGTGTTCTCGCGTCGCAGCCACGCCGGGTCGTGGCCCAGCGCCTCGACCGCGTTGCAGATCGCCTTCGTCTCCTTGCTGTTGTGCAGACTCAGCACGCCCACAGAAACCGTGTCGTCGGTCGAGACCGGGTCAGAAGTGGCCATATCCGTGACTCAGGTGGCTCCCAAAAATGTCTGCCGGAAACCCCGGCGTCGACCACCCCCAGTGACGTGTCGAACCGGGTCGAGTCCGACCTGTCGAACCGCCGTGAGGAGCCGTCACGAGACGTCGCCGTGGGCCGTCACACGTTTCCGTGGTGGCGTCTACTCCGGGGTATGGACGAGGCGGAGCCGTTCACCTTCGACGGTGGCGGCGTCGACCCCGGAGAGCGAGCCAACGTCCGCTACACGGTCAGCGAGACGTATCTCGGCGACCCCGTGCGCATGCCGGTGACGATCGTCAACGGTGAACAGCCGGGTCCGACCGCGTTTCTCACGGCCGCAGCCCACGGCGACGAACTCAACGGCGTCGAAGTCGTCCGCGAAGTCGCCCACGAGTGGGACCTCTCCGAACTGGCGGGGACGCTGGTCTGTCTCCCCGTCCTGAACGTCCCGGGATTCATCGCACAGGAGCGCTACCTGCCGGTCTACGACCGCGACCTCAACCGCTCGTTCCCGGGCAAGGAGGGGTCGACCAGCGCCAAGCGGATGGCCCGACGTATCTTCGACAACTTCGTCGCCCCCTGTGACTTCGGGCTGGACTTTCACACCTCCACCCGGGGGCGGACGAACATGCTCCACGTCCGCGCGGACATGGACGAACCCACGGTCTCGCGACTCGCCAACGCCTTCGCGTCGAACCTCATCATCGCCGGAGAGGGCCCCAATGGCACCCTGCGTCGGGAAGCCACCGAACACGGGACACCCACGATCACCGTCGAGATGGGCGAGGCCCACCGCTTCCAGCGCGGGCTCATCGACCGCGCACTCGACGGCGTCCGGAGCGTCCTCGCCGAGTTCGGCCTGCTCCCGAGCGAGACGGTTGCCTGGCCGGGCTGGCGGACGCTCGTCGCCGACTCCGGCGAGAAGACCTGGCTGCGGGCCGACGCCGGCGGCATCGTCGACATGCGCCACGAACGCGGCGGCGTCGTCGAGAGAGGCGAGACCATCTGCGTCATCGCCAACCCGTTCAAGACCGAGACCGTCGAGGTCGAGGCACCGTTTACGGGATTGCTCGTCGGTGTACTGGAGAACCCCGTCGTCTACCCGGGCAACCCGCTCTGTCACCTCGCGGAACTCGACGACGACACGCTCCGGGCGATCCGACACAGCCCCAACGGGACCGAAGGGCCGCGGTAGCGCCCGACGAGTGGCGTGGTCACCGAGGACGCAACACCGTGATTCGACCTCGATACCTAGGCAGAAGTTCTATATGATACTATCTCTTTAGCGATAGCTAGAAGCGAATCATCGGCACGGACCAAGAGAGGGTTCAGACCATGATCGAATTAATGGACGAGACGGCCGCGAAGATCGTCTTGGCGATTCAACGTGGCGATTCAATCAATCGCGTCGCGAACAAGATCGGCGTCTCGTACTCCTGGGTGTACGACTGGATCGAACGGTTAGAAGATGCCAAAATTATCTCGAATACCGATAACGGAATCCGGATAGTCGACCACGAGTTGCGCCAGCAATACGCCGAGATGCTGGCTGCGTTGTACAGCCGGGAGACCATCTCACAGGAAGAGGCGTACGTCGTTCCGCACTTCGCCGGGATGGAGTTCGCGTACACCGAAATCGACGCCGCGTACGTCTGGACACACGGCGGCTACCAGGTCGCCCGCAGCCACGACGACTACCCGGTCTTCGTCGAAGTCCACGACCGCGACGTCGAGCGGTGGATCGCGTTCTTCCAGCAGTTTGGCATCGACACGACGGTCGACGAGCGCCCGGACGCCAGCGACGTCGACGGGGACGTCCACTACGTCCTGTTCCCGAAGGCTGACGGCATCGACGTCGAGTGGGTAGACGGCAACCCCGTCATCCCATTGGACGACGCTGTCGAGCAGATGATGGAGAACCGCCCGGCGTACGAGCCCGCCCTGGAGAGTATCGCCGAGGAGTACGAGGTGGATATCGACGCGGCACACCACGGTGGGACCACTGCGGACTGACCGATACGATAAAAGAAGTCGTCGGACCGAACCGACCGCTCCTGTCGACAGTTCGACCGGTCACTCGGAGATCCGGACACCCGTCGAAATCGACGCCGAGTCGCGTGAACGTGTTCGGTTTCCGCGTGGGGCAGGGTAGAAACTACTTTACCCCCGTGGACGGATGCTCAGATGTATGAGTGAAGCCTACGACCGGGGGCCGGTCGAGGACTTCGGCAGGTGGCGGGAGTTCCGGGCGGGCATGTGGGCCTGGATCTTCCACAAGTTCACCGGCTGGGTGCTCGTCGGCTACCTCTTTACGCACATCGCCGTGTTGAGTACGGCGACGGCGTCTGACCCGACGGTGTACACGTCCACGCTCCAGGGCCTCGAAGAACTGCTTATCGTCCGGATCCTCGAGGTCGGCCTGCTGGCGGTGGCCGTCTTCCACATCCTCAACGGCGTCCGCCTGCTGTTCGTCGACCTGGGCCTCGGGCTCGAAAACCAGGACAAGAGTTTCTACGCGTCGCTCGTCGTGACGGCCGCGATCACCGTCGCGAGCGTGCCGACGTTCCTCGCGGGGGTCTGACCGTGTCCGAACACTACTCCTCGTTCGACCGCGGCGGCCCGCGCTGGCTACTCCAGCGCCTGACTGCTGTCTTTCTCATCGGCGTGCTCGCCTTCCACTTCTTCCTGTTGCACTTCGTGAACCACGCCGCCGACATCACGTTCATGGGCACCCAGACGCGGATGAGTCAGGTCGGCTACTTCGCGACGATGGTCATGTTCCTGATCACCGCAACCTTCCACGGCGTCAACGGCGTCTACAACGCGCTGGTCAACCAGGGACTGTCGGGCACCCGCAAGCGCGCGGTCGGGGCTGTTTTGACGCTGGCGAGCATAGCGCTGATAGCGCAAGGGATCCGCGTCGCGATCGCGATGACCGACCTACTATGAGTACGCTAGAACAAGAGACGGAGACGGAATCCGAGGCGGAGACAGAGGCAGAGACGGCGGACCCGTCGCCACAGGACCGGCGCATGGCCGAGAAGGAGGCCCACCGGGAGGCCCGCGAGCGCCAGGAGCAGACCCTCGAAGAGGTCCGGGACGCCGACGAGGCGGTGACGCTCAAGGTGTTCCGCTACGACCCCGAGGTCGAGGGCAAAGAAGAGCCGCGCTTCGACGACTTCGCCGTCCCCTTCCACAAGGGGATGACCGTCCTCGACGCGCTCATCTACGCGCGGGACCACTACGACTCCTCGCTCACCTTCCGACACTCCTGTCGGCAGGCCGTCTGTGGCTCGGACGCCCTGTTCGTCAACGGCCAACAGCGCCTGGGTTGCAAGACCCAGATCGCCGACCTGGAGGACCCGGTCCGTATCGAACCGCTCCCCCACCAGGACGTGGTCAAGGACCTCGTCGTGGACATGGAGCACTTCTACGAGCAGATGCACGCGGTCGAGCCCTACTTCGACCCCGACGACCTCCCGACCGGCGAGTACGAGGAACAGCGCCAGTCACCCGAGAACCGCGAGAAGATCAAGATGTCCACGCGGTGTATCTGGTGTGGCGCCTGCATGTCCTCGTGTAACATCGCCGCCGGCGACAACGAGTACCTGGGCCCCGCCGCGATCAACAAGGCCTACCGCTTCGCGATGGACGAACGCGAGGGCGAGGCCCGCAAGGAAGACCGGATGCGGGTCGTCGAACAGGAACACGGCGTCTGGCGGTGTCAGACCCAGTTCTCCTGTACCGAGGTCTGCCCCAAGGACATCCCGCTGACCGAGCACATCCAGGAACTGAAACGCGAAGCCGTCAAGTCGAACCTGAAATTCTGGTGACAATGCACGAACACGACGTACTCGTCGTCGGTGCGGGCGGTGCCGGACTCAGAGCAGCGATCGCGGCCCACGAGGAGGGCGCGGACGTGGCGATGGTCACGAAGTTGCACCCGGTCCGCAGCCACACCGGCGCGGCGGAAGGCGGTATCAACGCGGCGCTCCACCCCGAGGACTCCTGGGAACTCCACGCCTACGACACGATCAAGGGCTCGGACTACCTCGGCGACGCGCCCGCTGTCGAGACGTTCGCACAGGACGCCCGCGACGAGGTCATCCAGCTGGAACACTGGGGGATGCCCTTCTCCCGCGAGGAGGACGGCACCGTCTCCCAGCGTCCCTTCGGCGGCCTCTCGCACCCGCGCACGACCTACGCCGGCGCCGAGACCGGCCACCACCTCCTCCACACGATGTACGAGCAGGTGGTCAAGCGGGGCATCCAGGTCTACGAGGAGTGGCAGGTCCTGAATCTCGCGGTGACCGACCACGACGACGTCGAGGAACGCGAGTGTCACGGCGTCGTCGCCTACGACATCGCCAGCGGCGCGGTCGAGGGCTTCCGCGCGAACGACGGCGTCATCCTCGCGACTGGCGGCCCCGGCCAGGTGTACGACCACACCACCAACGCCGTGGCCAACTCCGGCGACGGCTACGCGATGGCCTACCGCGCGGGCGTCCCCCTCGAGGACATGGAGTTCGTCCAGTTCCACCCGACGACGCTCCCTTCCACTGGCGTCCTCATCTCCGAAGGTGTCCGCGGTGAGGGTGGTATCCTCTACAACGACGACGAGGAGCGCCTGATGTTCGAGTACGGCTACGCGAACAACGACGGCGAACTCGCCTCCCGCGACGTCGTCTCCCGAGCGGAGTTGACGGAGGTCAACGAGGGACGCGGGATCGAAGACGAGTACGTCCACCTCGACATGCGTCATCTGGGTGAGGAGCGCATCCTCGACAGGCTGGAGAACATCCTCCACCTCGCGGAGGACTTCGAGGGCGTCGACGGCCTCGACGAGCCGATGCCGGTCAAGCCCGGTCAGCACTACCAGATGGGCGGTGTCGAGTGCGACGAGAACGGCCACACCTGTATCGACGGCCTCTACGCGGCGGGTGAAGTGGCCTGTGTGAGCCTCCACGGGGCCAACCGCCTGGGCGGGAACGCCCTCCCGGAACTACTCGTCTACGGGGCCCGCGCCGGTCGCCACGCCGCAGGCGCCGACATGAAAGAGCCGGAGATCCAGACCGGCCCGAGCGCGAAGATGGAGGAGGGAGGCATCGACGCGGACGTCGAAATCGGCGCACTGGGCGGGTCGGACGAGACCGTGGCGGCAGACGGTGCCGCCGTGGACGCCAGCACGGTCGTCGAAGCGGCCGTCCAGCGCGAGCAGGAACGCGTCGACACCCTGATCGAGGAGGACGGCATCAATCACGCCCACGTCCGCGACGACATCCAGGAGACGATGACGGCCAACGTCAACGTGTTCCGCCGCGAGGAGAACCTCGTCGAGGCCCTGGAGGACATCCGGGCGGCCCGCGAGCGCTACCAGCACGTCTCCGCCTCGGACCCCTCGCGCACGTACAACACGGACCTGCTCCACACGATGGAGACGCGCAACATCATCGACATCGCCGAGGCCATCACCGTCGGTGCCCTGGCTCGCGAGGAGTTCCGCGGCGCCCACTGGCGCGAGCAGTACCAGTACCGCGACGACGAGAACTGGCTCAAACACACGCTGCTCGCCTGGAACGGTGGCAACCCCGAACTCTACTACAAGGACGTCATCCTCGAGGGTGAGGACGAGGTCTACGAGCCCAAAGAACGCAGTTACTGAGCCGACCCGGTCTCGTTTTCTCTGTTACGAGTGCCCTATTCGCCGTCGTCAGCGTCGGCGTTGTCGTCCGCATCGTCGCTCTCGTCGTCCTCGTCGATCAGCCAGTCCTCGCGGACGCGCTTGGTGCCCGACTCGGTCTCGACGATGAGGACGTCGTACTCGTCGGTGCCAGTCTTGACGCCGGTGACAGTGCCGGTGTCGGTCCCGTAGACAGACGTCGAGGGGCCCGCGACGTGGAACTCGACTTCCTCGCCCTTGTCGACGGGGACGTCGGCGAACCCGACCTCGTAGGGGTTCCGGGCGCGAGTCTGGGTCTGGGTGCCGCCGCCGCGGTACAGCGGGGCTTCGGCCTTCTCGGCGTCCTCCTCGGACGGGTCGACCCGTTCGCCGAACCCGCAGCGCTGGATCTCCCTGACGACGATACGCTCGACGGTGAGCATCGGGTGGTCGCGCTGCCACTCCTCGAGTGTCGACTCCAGTCGGTCGGCGTCCAGGTCGTCCCGGGAGGAGACGTCGAGTTCGAGTCGTCTGATAGACACCTCCCCGTCGCGGGATTCGACGACCAGTTCCGCTTCGAAGACGTCTTCCGAGCGGTTCTTGCCGATCCGTTCGTACGTGAACTCCGTGCCGGCTGCGTTGATGCGGGCCATCGTGTCGATTACTCGCTATCGAATTACACGTATTGACATATATATATTGATGTTTGAGAGATGGATTTCGACCCGGAATAAAGGTCGCCGACAGGTCACCGGCGAAACACGCAACAGGGAGTGGGGAGGCGTCCGCCAGTCGCACCGGTCGGTCAGAACACCGACCAGCCGCCGTCGACGGTGAGGAGTTCGCCCGTGACGTAACTCGCCTCCTCGCTCGCGAGATAGCAAAAGGCCCCGGCGATGTCCTCGGGGAAGCCGGCCCTGCCCAGCGGCACCGGTTTGATCAGCTCGTCGCGTTCGATCTCCGCCGGCGCGTCCTCGGACCAGTTCTCGACGAACTCCGTGGCGATGTGGCCGGGCGCGACGGCGTTGACGCGGATCCCGTGTTCGCCCAGTTCCAGCGCCGCGCCGCGAGTGATCATCCGTACCGCGCCCTTCGAGGCGTCGTACTGGACCTGTCCCTTCTGGGCGACGGTCGAACTGATCGACGCCGTGTTGAGCACGACACCCGGGTCGTCGCGGTCGATCATGTCGTTTGCCGCGACCTGCGTGCCGAGGTAGACGCCCAGCCCGTTGACCTCCTGGATGGCCATGAACTCCTCCGGGTCGAGTTCGCGGATCGAGCCGCCGATGAACAGACCGGCGTTGTTGACCATCACGTCGACCCCGCCGAAGTCGCGAGCGGTCGTGACGAGGTCCCGAACCTCATCGCGCTCGGTAACGTCGGCCTCGACGAACGTCGCGGTCCCGCCGGCGTCCGCGATCGCTTCGTGGGTGGGTACGTCCGCGTCCTTTGGTTCCGGAGCGAGGTCGCCGACGACGACGTTCGCGCCGGCCCCGGCGAACCGGAGCGCGACCTCCCGGCCGATACCCGAGGCGCCGCCCGTCACGACGACCGTCTCGTCCGTGAAATCGGGGTTCAGGTGTCCCATACCGGCGTCTCGTCGGGGCCGGAGTTAACTCTCCGGGAGAACGTCCTGTTTATATCTCCGTAGGCGGTGAATCGAACCGATGGACGACTCGTCCGACCCGGAAGCCAGTCGCGGTCGCGTCTCGGAGCGGGTACGAGCCGTCGAGCCCCAGGGGATCCGCGAGATGTTCGACCTCGCTGCGGAGGCCGAGGCGGCCGGCGACCGCGACCTGGTCCACCTGGAACTGGGCGAACCGGACTTCGACACGCCCGAACACGTCGTCGACGCCGCGAACGAGGCCGCCCGGGCGGGACGGACGAACTACACCCACAACGCCGGCATCGCGGAACTCAGAGCGGCTATCGCCGACGACCACGCCGGGAGCGAGCGGTCCGTCGACCCGGACTCCGAGGTGGTCGTCACGACCGGCGGCGTCGAGGCGATCTACCTGGCGATCCTCACGGCGGCCGACCCGGGCGAGGAGGTGGTGGTCCCGACGCCGGCCTGGCCCAACCCCATCTCCGGGGCGCGACTGGCCAGCGCCGACCCCGTTGAGGTCCCGATGCCCGCCGACCGCGGGTTCGAACCCGACCCCGGGCGGATCGTCGACGCCATCGGGCCCGACACTGCGGCCGTCTCGCTCACGTCACCGTCGAACCCGACCGGCCGCGTCTTCTCGCCCGGGGCAATCGAGGAGGTGGTCGCGGCCGCGGCCGACCACGATGCCTACGTCCTCGCCGACGAGGTGTATCGCGAGTTGACTTACGGCGAGACGCCGTCCCGGGTCGCGGACCTGGTAGCCCCCGACGAGCGCGAGTGGGTCCTCTCGGTCGGGTCGGTCTCGAAGACCTACGCGATGACGGGCTGGCGAGTGGGCTGGCTCGTCGGCCCGGCGGACGTCTGCGGGCAGGTGACGACCATCCGCGAGAGCACGACCTCCTGTGTGAACACGCCCGCCCAGTACGCGGCTCGCGCGGCACTGACCGGCCCCGAAGAGCCCGTCCGCGAGATGAAAGCGGCCTTCCGCGCCCGCCGGGAGTACGTCGTCGACCGGATCGACGCGATTCCGGGCGTCTCCTGCGCCCGGCCGGAGGGGGCCTTCTACGTCTTCGTCGACGTGAGCGCCCTTGACGGGTCGAGCAGAGCTATCGCGAAGCGCCTGCTCGCCGACTACGACGTGGTCGCGGCGCCCGGGTCGGCGTTCGGTGCCGGCGGCGAGGGACACCTCCGCTTTAGCTTCGCGAACAGCCGGGACCACCTGGAGGCGGGGCTGGGCCGCTTCGAGGCGATGGTCCGGGACGAACTTCACGCTCGTTGAACGAGCGTTGCGTTCGTCGGACCGCAAGAGCAGGGGCCGGACATACCGCTCGTACTCTGCCGAGACCTGTGGTTTCAGCACCACACTCGCTCGGTATCGTGAAAATCTCGACAGCCGAATACGAGGGCCGCGAGCGCGCTCGTGGCCCGAACGTGGCCGGCGCAGTCCACTCCAAACGCCGAACGAAGTGAGGCGTTTACTGCAACTCCTCGACGAACCCGAGGGGAATGCGG
>Ga0207813_100514_pt1 | contig 20551 bp, 19 predicted proteins | sample A23E3SouthBayCA_2_FD_187730 | JGI IMG/M metagenome (GOLD analysis project Ga0207813, IMG submission 187730) | Aerobic enrichment media microbial communities from Eden Landing Ponds, California, USA - A23 E3 (4) (SPAdes) | ecosystem: Environmental > Aquatic > Marine > Unclassified | place... | reverse complement strand
TACGAGAGCGGCGAGGTGCCGACGGGGACGGCACACGTCCAGTTCAACATCCAGTACTACATGGTCGCGCTGTTGTTCGTCGTCTTCGACGTCGAAACCGTCCTGATCTTCCCGTGGACGATGATCTATCGGTCCGCGCTGGAGCAGGGCGCCACGCTCGGCCAAGTTCTCGCACCGATGCTGGTGTTCATCGGCGTCCTCGTCGTCGGGCTCGGCTGGGCCTGGCGCAACGGTGCGGTCGAGTGGGTCAAGAGTCCGCGTGCGTCCCGCCGTAAGACCGAGAGACAATCATGAGTAGCGAACAAGAACGATTCGTCACCGACACGAGCCAGGTAGGAAGCGACACCCGCGACGCCCGCATCGGGGCGTCGGGAACCGACAACCGATTCAACTCGAAACTTCGGGAGGCATTCGGCTCGTCGCCGTTCATCCTCACGAAGTTCGACCGGTTCATGGAGTGGGTCCGGGGCTCCTCGATGTTCATGCTACAGTTCGGTATCGCCTGCTGTAGCATCGAGATGATGCACACCTACGCGGTCAAACACGACCTCGACCGCTTTGGGGCCGGCGTGCCGCGCGCGTCACCGCGACAGGCGGACGTGATCATCGTCCCGGGGACCATCGTCTCGAAGTTTGCCCCGCGGATGAAGCGCGTCTACGACCAGATGCCCGAACCCAAGTTCGTCGTCGGCATGGGGTCGTGTACCATCTCCGGGGGTCCGTTCCAAGAGGGGTACAACGTCGTCAAGGGGGCCGAGGAGGTCATCCCGGTCGACATCCACGTCCCCGGCTGTCCGCCCCGGCCGGAGGCGCTGATCTACGGCGTCGCCAAACTTCAGGAGCGGATCGCCAACGGCGAGAGTTCGCCGGTGACGGTCAAGCCCTACGAACTCGAACAGTTCAGCAACCTCGACCAAGACGAAGTGGTGGATAAACTCGCCGACGAAATCGACGAGGACGACCTCGTCATGCGGTACAACTGGGCTGACTCGCCATGAGTCTGGAAGAATCAACCCCGGACACGGTCGATAGGGGCGTGACGACGGCCGAGGAGATCGAGGCTCTGCTGGGTGATCTGGTCCTCGACCGAGACGACCACCTCAACGCGCCGGGCTTCGTGGTCCGTCCCGACCAGGTACAGGATACCCTCTTTCGTCTCCGCGACGAGGCCGGGTTCGATCACCTCTCCTGTGTCACCGCACAGGAGTACGAGGACCGCTACGAGTCCATCTATCACCTCAAGAAGTACGACGACCCCACCGACGAGGTGAGCGTCGTCGTCCCGACGCCGACCGACGACCCCGTAAGCGAGTCCGCGGAACCCGTCTATCGCACCGCCGAGTGGCACGAACGCGAGGCCTACGATCTGGTCGGCATCGACTACGACGACCACCCGGATCTCCGTCGCATCCTCCTGCCCGAGACGTGGCAGGGCCACCCGCTCTCCCGGGACTACGACCAGGATCGGCCACAGGTCGTCCCCCTGCGAGAGCACGCCAACCCGCTCCAAGAGGACCACGAGGGCGACGAGGGCGATACGATGTTCCTCAACATCGGTCCGCACCATCCGGCGACTCACGGTGTGCTCCACCTCAAGACCGTCCTCGACGGCGAGCAGGTGGTCGACGTGGAGTCCGACATCGGCTACCTCCATCGGTGTGAGGAGCAGATCTGCCAGCAGGGCACCTACCGCTACCAGATCATGCCCTACCCGGACCGGTGGGACTACATCTCGGCCGGCCTGCTGAACGAGTGGGCCTACGCCCGCGTCGCCGAGGACCTCGCGGACATCGAGGTGCCCGAGTACGCACAGGTCATCCGGACGATGGGGGCCGAACTCTGCCGGATCGCGGCCCACATGCTCGCGGTCGGCACCTTCGCACTGGACGTCTACGGCGACTTCACCGCCATCTTCATGTACGCCGTCCGGGACCGCGAGAAGGTCCAGAACATCCTCGAAGAGCTCACGGGCCAGCGGCTCATGTTCAACTACTTCCGGCTCGGTGGGGTCGTCTGGGACCTGCCAGAGCCCCGCGAGGACTTCTTCGAGATGATTCGGGACTTCCTCGACGACCTGCCGGAGGCCCTCGAGGAGTACCACGATATGATCTCGGCCAACGAGATCCTGCAGGTCCGCACCGTCGACACGGGCGTCCTGCCGCCGGAAGTGGCCAAGAGCTACGGGGCCACGGGGCCGGTCGCCCGTGGGTCGGGCGTCGATTACGACCTGCGGCGCGACGATCCGTACGGCTACTACGACGAACTCGACTGGAACGTCGCCGTCGAGGACGGCTGTGACAACTACAGCCGCCTGCTCGTCCGCCTGCGCGAGGTGGAGGAGTCCGCGAAGATCATCGAACAGTGCGTCGACCTGCTGGAAGACTGGCCCGAGGACGAGCGGACGATCCAGTCGAACGTCCCGCGGACCATCCGGCCGGACGACGACACCGAGATCTATCGCGCCGTCGAGGGCGCGAAAGGCGAACTCGGCATCTACGTCCGCGCGGACGGGACCGAGAAGCCCGCTAGGTTCAAGATCCGGAGCCCGTGTTTCTCGAACCTCCAGACGCTCCCGGAGATGTCGAACGGGGAGTACATCCCCGACCTGATCGCGTCGCTCGGTAGCCTCGACATCGTGCTCGGCGAGGTGGATCGCTGATGGACGGGGTCTTCCTCCAGTCGGGGACGCCGACCGGAACCGCGAACGCGACGGCTAACGCGTCGGCTGGTGGCCCCATAGCGACACTCCCCGAGACGATTTCCGGTGCGCTCGGCCTCTCGGGGACGCTCGGCGACGTCGTCGGGGGGTTACTCGGCGCCTTCCTCGTCGCCAACATCATGCTCGGCATGACGGCGCTGGCCGGCCCGTGGGCCAAACGGAAGATCACGGCCGCGTTCACCGACCGGATCGCAGTCAACCGGATCGGCCCGTTCGGCCTGCTGATCATCGTCGCCGACGCGGTGCGTCTGCTCTCGAAGGAGCTGATCGTACCGGAGGGCGTCGACCGCCCGGCATGGGACCTCGCGCCGATCATCCTGCCGTTCTCGGCGCTACTCGGCTTCGCGGTGATTCCCCTCGGGAGCGGTCTGCAGTTGGCCGACCCCGAGACGGGGATCGTCTTCGCGTTCGCCGCCGCCTCTATCGCGTCGCTCAGCCTCGTCATGGCCGGCTACGCCTCGAACAACAAGTACTCGCTGTTGGGCGCGCTGCGCTCCATCGCGCAGAATCTCGCGTACGAAATCCCGCTGGTCGTCACGGCGGCGTCGGTGATCATCTTCGCCGGCACGTTCCAGACGAGCGAGATCGTCGCCGCCCAGACGGAGACGCTCGTCTCCCTCGGGGGCGTGTCGATCCCGAGTTGGTACGCCTTCGTCAACCCCTTCGCGTTCGTTCTGTTCGTGGCGGCGAACTTGGCGGAGATCGGTCGGAATCCGTTTGACATCCCGGAGGCGCCGACCGAGATTGTCGCCGGGTACCAAACCGAATACTCCAGCGTCTACTTCGTGCTGTTCTACCTCGGGGAGTTCATCCACATCTTCCTAGGCGGTGCCCTGATCGCCGTCCTGTTCCTCGGTGGGCCGGCTGGGCCGGTCCTGCCGGGGTTCGTCTGGATGGTCATCAAGATGTGGGCGTTCTTCCTGTTCACGCAGTGGGCCCGGTCGGCGGTCCCGCGCGTGCGTATCGACCAGTTGATCGAGATGGGCTGGAAGGGCATGCTCGTGCTCTCTTTCGCTAATCTCGTGCTCACGGCAATCCTCGTGGGAGTGATCGCGTAATGATTGGAATCCTCAAAGGCATGGCGACGACGATGAAACACGCGCTGGACGGGGAGACGTTCACCGTCGAATATCCCGACGTGGCGCCGGAAGTGAGTCCGCGCTTCCGCGGCGTCCACAAGTTCAGCCAGGAGCGGTGTATCTGGTGTCGGCAGTGTGAGAACGTCTGTCCGAACGATACGATCCAGATCGTCCAAGACGACCAGCGCAACGGCGAACAGTACAACCTCCACATCGGCCAGTGTATCTACTGCCGACTCTGCGAGGAGGTGTGTCCGGTGGACGCCATTCTGCTCACCCAGAACTTCGAGTTCACCGCTGACACGAAAGACGACTTCGTCTACAACAAAGAGCAGTTGAAGAACGTCCCCTGGTATAAGGGGATCGACCCGCTCGAATCCCGGAACCCCGACCGGGGAGCGTGGATCGGTGAGGGCGACGGGGAGATCGACTACCAGTAAGGCTCCGGACGGCCGCGCCGTGTAGGCGCTGTGCCGTCTCGAAACGTTCAAAAGAATACCTTGAGCACATTCAAGCAATGGTGTATGAAACGATTGCGTTCGCGCTGTTCTCCCTGGTAACGCTGGGGTGCAGCCTGGGCGTCGTCCTCGTCGAGGACGTGTGGCACTCCGCACTCCTCTTAGGTGGCGCCCTGTTGAGCGTCGCGGTCCATTACGTGATGTTACAGGCGGAGTTCCTAGCCGCCATGCAGGTCCTCGTCTACGTGGGCGGGATCCTGATCCTCATCACGTTCGCCGTGATGCTCACTAAATCGACAGCGGAACAGCCCTCGGAGGTGAGCGAGGCGTGACGACGAAGCCGAAACTGCGGGTCGGGTCGCACCTGCTGCCCGGTCTGGCGGCAGTCGCGCTCTTCGTCGTCATCGCCGTCGCCGTCCTCCGGGCCTCGTTCGGCGACCCGCAAGGGTTCCCGTCGGACGGAAGCATTACCGCCAGCATCGGGTACGCGATGTTCAACCTCGATATGGGGTCGGTTACCGGTGAAGGCTTTCTCGTGGCGTTCGAGATCGTCGACGTGGTCCTCGTGGCCGCGCTCGCGGCCTCCGTCCTGCTCGCCCGACGCGAGCGCGACGGCGACGTGGTCGCGCTGCTAGCCGACGGCGGCCGACAGGTTCACGACCGGGTGACCGGCGACGAGGAGCGACGCGCCGCGGAGCGCCCGCCGGAGAGCGAGGGGGGTGACCGCTGATGGTTCCGGTTCAGTGGTACCTGCTGCTGGGGACAGCCGTGTTCTGCATCGGCCTGTTTGGCATTCTGACCCGGAAGAACGCGCTGTTGTTCCTGATGTCGGTCGAACTCATGCTGAACGCAGCCAACATCAACCTCGTTGCCTTCTCGGCGTACTGGGGTAACGTCACCGGGCAGACGTTCAGCCTGTTCACGATGGCGCTGGCCGCCGCCGAGGTGGCCGTCGGCATCGGGATCATCCTCGTCCTGTATCGCAACTTCGACGACGTGGACGTGACGCTGGCCACGGGGATGAGGTGGTAAGATGGTCGGAGCATTCGACTACGCGCCCGCCATCGTCCTCCTCCCCTTCCTCTCGTTCCTCGTGGCACTCGCAGGAGGGAAGTACCTCCCCAAGGGCGGGGCCTTCGGCGGCATCGCCGCCACCGCGGGGTCACTCGTGCTGTCGGCGTGGGTCTTCCTGACCGTCAGCGCGGGCAACGCCTACAACGAGACGCTCTACACGTGGGTCGCGGGCGCCGGTGAGGAGACGACTAGGCTCACCTTTGGCCTCCTGCTCGACCCGCTCGCGGCGATGATGCTGCTGATCGTCTCCTTGGTCGCGCTCTTGGTTCACGTGTTCAGCCTCGGATACATGAACGACGAGGGAGAGACGGGCCTGCCGCGGTACTACGCCGGCCTCGGCCTCTTTACCGCCTCCATGCTCGGGTTCGTCGTCGCCGACAACCTGCTGATGGCGTTCATGTTCTTCGAACTGGTCGGCCTCTGTTCGTATCTCCTCATCGGCTTCTGGTTCCGGGACTCGGGCCCGCCGAGCGCCGCGAAGAAGGCGTTCTTGGTCACCCGCTTCGGTGACTACTTCTTCCTCGTCGGCGTCGTCGCCGTCTTCGCCACCTTCGGCACCGCGAAGTTCGCGGGCGAGGGGGCGTTCCCGGTCATCGCCGAGGAGGCCCTGAACGGGGCCGCCGAGGTGACCACCTTCGGCTTCGCGCCCGAGACGTGGTTCACGATCCTCGGTCTGCTGATCCTCGGTGGCGTCATCGGGAAGTCCGCGCAGTTCCCCCTGCATACGTGGCTTCCGGACGCCATGGAGGGTCCAACGCCCGTCTCCGCGCTCATCCACGCCGCGACGATGGTCGCGGCCGGCGTCTATCTGGTCGCGCGGATGTACGGCTTCTACGCGCTCTCGCCGACGGCGCTCGGCATCATCGCGCTGGTCGGGGGGTTCACCGCCCTCTTCGCCGCGACGATGGGCGTCGTTAAGCGGGAGATCAAGCAGGTGCTCGCCTACTCCACCATCTCACAGTACGGCTACATGATGCTGGGGCTGGGCGCCGGCGGCTACGTGGCCGCGACCTTCCACCTGCTGACCCACGCCTTCTTCAAGGCGCTGCTGTTCCTCGGGGCTGGTGCGGTCATCATCGCCATGCACCACGACGAAGATATGTGGAACATGGGCGGGCTCAAAGAGCGGATGCCCGTCACCTACTACACCTTCCTCTCGGGGTCGCTCGCACTCGCGGGCATCGTCCCCTTCGCCGGCTTCTGGTCGAAGGACGAGGTCCTGTACGAGGCGCTCGTCCACGGCCTCGGCGGCTCGCCGCTCCTCCTCGCCGGCTACGCGATGGGACTGGTGGCCGTCTTCTTCACCGGCTTCTACACCTTCCGGATGGTGTTCCTGACGTTCCACGGCGAACCACGGACGGACATCGCCCGCGACCCCCACGGGGTGCGCTGGAACGTAAAGGGGCCGCTGGTGGTCCTCGGTATCCTCGCGGCCACCGTCGGGTTCGTCAACATGGTGCCGGTTCAGGATCTGACGGGGATCCACCTCGAGTTCCTGCACGACTGGCTGGCCCACGGCGAGCTTTCGGCGCTCACCGCCGAACACTACGGCGAGCTCCTCCACGACTACGCACACTACACGTCCGCGGAAGTGGCGTCGTACGTGGCTGGGGCGGTGTCGCTCGCGCTCGCGCTCGCCGGTGCCGGCCTCGCGCACGTGCTCTACAACGTGCCCGAGCCGACGGAACACACGGCAAAGCTGGGCGCCGTGAAGGACCTCTGGTACAACAACTACTACCAAGACGAATACCAAGTCTGGATCGCCACGTCGGTCGTCCTGCCGCTCTCGCGGCTGGCCGACAAGTTCGATCAGGGCGTCGTCGACGGCGTCGTCAACGGCGTCTCTAGCGTGAGTCTCTTCGCTGGGAGCCGGATTCGCCGCATCCAGACTGGCGTCGTGAGCAACTACGCCGCGCTCCTCACCCTCGGGCTGACGGCGTTGCTTGTGGTCTTCGGGGTTCTCGGAGGGTGGTTCGTATGATAATCGAAGCGCTGATCGCCATCACGTTCGCCGCCTCGATGGCCGTGTTGCTGGCCCCGAACGCGTGGGCCGGCCGCCTCGCGGCGGCGCTGAGTCTGCTTCCCGTCGTGGGGAGCCTCTACATGTGGAGTCGATTCGACGCGACGGGCAACGCCCTCACGGGCGGCACCCCCGCGTTCGAGACGACCGTCCAGTGGCTCGAACTGGGCGGGTACACGCTCAACTGGCACGTCGGCGTCGACGGCATCGGCCTGCCGCTGGTCGTGCTGACGACGATGCTGACGACCCTCGCCGTCGTGAGCGCGTGGGCGTCCATCGACGACCGCCAGTCGCAGTTCTACGGGCTGATGCTGTTCATGGAGGCGAACCTCTTGGGTGTCTTCACGGCGCTCGATTTCTTCGTCTGGTTCGTCTTCTGGGAGGCCGTCCTCCTGCCGATGTACTTCCTCATCGGCGTCTGGGGTGGCCCGCGGCGGAAGTACGCCGCGATCAAGTTCTTCGTCTACACCAACATCGCGTCGCTGGCGATGTTCATCGGGTTCATCGCCCTCGTCTTCGGCCTCGGCGACTCGGTGTCCTCGCTGGACATGCCGGCCATCGCCGGGGCGTTGCGGGCGGGCGAACTCGGCTCGCTGTACGGCATCCCCGCCGCGACCCTGCGGACCGTCGCCTTCGTGGCGATGTTCCTCGGCTTCGCGGTGAAGGTGCCTATCGTCCCCTTCCACACGTGGCTGCCGGACGCCCACGTCGAGGCGCCGTCGCCGGTCTCGGTGATGCTGGCCGGCGTCCTCCTGAAGATGGGGACCTACGCCCTGCTCCGGTTCAACTTCACCATGCTCCCGGAGACGGCGACGCAGTTCGCCGCTCCCATCGCTCTGATCGCGGTGATCAGCGTCATCTACGGGGCGATGCTGGCGCTAGCCCAGCAGGATCTCAAGCGCATCGTCGCCTACTCGTCGGTGTCCTCGATGGGCTATGTCATCCTCGGGCTGATCGCCTACACGACCTACGGGGTCGGTGGGGCGACCTTCCAGATGATCGCCCACGGCCTCATCTCGGGGCTGATGTTCATGGCGGTCGGCGTCATCTACAACACGACGCACACCCGGATGGTCGGCGACATGTCCGGGATGGCCGATCGGATGCCGGTCACCACCGGCATTCTGGTCGCCGGCGCCTTCGGGTATATGGGCCTCCCCCTGATGGCCGGCTTCGCCGGCGAGTTCTTCATCTTCAAGGGCGCGTTCGAGTCGACGGTCCACGCGGCCATGCCGCTGTTCACGGCCGTCGCGATGTTCGGCATCGTCGTCGTCGCGGGGTACCTGCTCTTTGCGATGCAGCGGACCCTCTTCGGGGCGTTCCGTCTGGAGACCGACTACGAGGTCGGCCCGGCCCCGATCAGCGAGACGGCACCGCTCGCGGTGTTGCTCGTGGCGATCATCGTCCTCGGGGTCGCTCCCGACCTCTTCTTCGGGATGATCCAGAACGCGGTCGACCCCCTCCTCGAATTCGGAGGTGAACTCTCGTGACACCACTACAGACCCAACTGCCGACTTGGACGGCCGTCGCCCCAACGCTACTGCTCGGGCTGACGGCGCTCGTCCTGTTGCTCGTCGACAGTATCGACCCGGACTCAACGCGACCGGGGGCGCTTGCGGGCATCGCGACGCTCGGAAGCCTCGCCACGCTCGCCGTCGCCGGCTGGTTCCTGCTCGCGGGCACCGGTCAGACCGGAAGCGGCGGCGCCATCGAACTCTACGGCGGGTCGCTGGTCGTCGACGGCCTGAGCCTGTTTTTCACCGTCATCGTCGCCAGCGTCGTCGCCATGGTGTCGCTGGCGAGCTACGACTACCTGCGTGACCGCACCTACCAAGCGGAGTTTTACTCCCTCGTGTTGCTGGCGGCCACGGGTATGAGCCTCATGGGCTCGTCGGGGTCGCTGGCGACGGTCTTCGTCAGCCTCGAACTGGCCTCGCTCCCCTCGTACGCGCTCGTCGCCTTCCTCAAGGACAACCGGGGAAGCGTCGAGGCGGGACTGAAGTACTTCCTCGTCGGTGCCGTCTCCTCGGCGGTGCTCGCGTTCGGTATCTCGCTCGTGTACGCGGCCACGGGGTCGCTCCTGCTCGCCGACGTCGCGAGCGCCGTCGGCTCGGTCGGTGACCTCGTCGGCATCGCCGGCGTGGGCATCGTGATGATCGCCGGTGGCTTCGCGTTCAAGACCGCGTCGGTGCCCTTCCACTTCTGGGCGCCGGAGGCCTACGAGGGCGCGCCCGCGCCGATCAGCGCCTTCCTGTCGTCGGCCTCGAAGGCGGCCGGCTTCGCCGTCGCCTTCCGCGTGTTCGCCGTCGGCTTCCCACTCGACGCCGTCGTGCCGATGGGCATCGACTGGTCGCTGCTCTTTGCCATCCTCGCCGTCGTCACGATGACGCTCGGCAACTTCGCGGCGGCGACCCAAGAGAACGTCAAGCGGATGCTGGCGTACTCCTCGGTCGGGCACGCCGGCTACGCCCTGATCGGTCTCGCCGCCCTCTCGGGTGGCGGTCCCAACGGCAACGTGATGGGCGCCAGTATGGCCCACCTGCTCGTCTACGGCTTCATGAACACGGGCGCGTTCCTGTTCATCGCCATGGTCGAACACTGGGAGGTCGGGCGCACCTTCGAGGATTACAACGGCCTAGCGACCCGGGCACCCGCCGCCTGTCTGGCGATGACGGTGTTCATGTTCTCGCTCGCCGGCCTGCCGCCGTTCGGTGGCTTCCTCTCGAAGTACGCCCTCTTCTACGAGGCGATCCAAGGTGGCTTCTGGTGGCTCGCCGCCGTCGGCGCGATCAACAGCGCGCTGTCGCTGTTCTACTACTCGCGGGTGGTGAAGGCGATGTGGATCGAAGACCCGACCGGCGAGTTCGACCTCGGTGCGACGCCGGTCGGCCTCTACGCCGCGGTGATGGTTGCCGCCGTCGGGACGCTCCTGCTGTTGCCGGCGTTTGGCCCCGTCGTCGAGACGGCACAGAGTGCCGCCACGGCGCTGTTCGCCTGATCAGCCGAGCGTCGCGCCGATAGCCTCCGTCACTTCTTTCGAACGCCTGACAGTGATGCCGTCGGTCGTCACGAACACGCCGTGGTCCCCCTCGATGACGCGCGTGACGAAGCCGTTCTCGAACACCCGGAGCGTGTACTGATACGCGCCGAGTTCGGTGCCGTCGTAGGCCGTCTGCGTCCGAAACCCCGCGGCCTCGTGTTCGACCCAGCCCGTGAGGTCGGCGTCCGCCTCCAGATCCGAGCGGAGGTAGATCTGTTCGTACTCGTCCGGCGTGAAGTAGACGATACTCCGGAGGCTATCACCTACCGTCGTCCGACAGGCGCTCACCAGTTGTTCTCCGAGCGACGGGTCGACGAGATCACGGTGCTCGGTCATGGTGCATGATATCACGTCACACAAAAGGTTAACTCCATCGCCGGCGCGTGACGGTAGGGTTTTGGGGGCCCGCCGTCAGCGACGTACATGGTCAGGCGGCTGGTGCTCGGCTGCGGTCACGCCGGCCGGACGGTCGCCGGCGTGGTCTCGACGTGGGGCGGTGACCTCCGCGTTGTCGTGTCCGACGATGGCGCGACCGATGGATTCGACGCGGACGCGGAGGTGATCCACGGTGACCCGGCGGACCCGGAGACGTACCCCGAGACGGCGGACGTGGTGCTCGTCCTCGGCGACGACTCCGCCTGTAACGTGGCCGCGGCGGAACGAGCGCGCGAGTCGTTCCCCGACGCGCTGATCGTGGCCTCGACGGGGGAAGGCGACGCAAATGGGGGGCTGGCGGCCGTCGCCGACCGCGTCGTCGACACGCGGGCGACACTCGCCGAGCACCTCATCGAGACGGTTGCCGACGACGGCGGCAAGCGAGTGTGTCGACTCTTGAGTACCCTCCGACAGATCGACGGTCGGCTGGCGGTCGTGATGCACGACAACCCCGATCCGGACGCCATCGCGTCGGCCATCGCCCTCGCCGACATCGCTCGGTCGGTTGGCGTCGCGACCGACGCCTGCTACTACGGGGACATCTCACACCAAGAGAACCAAGCGCTAGTGAACTTACTCGGCCTCGACTTGCGGACGCTCGCCCCCGACGAACGCCTCGACGACTACGCGGGCGTGGCGCTGGTAGATCACTCCCGCCCCGGCGTCAACGACGGCCTCGATCCCGACACCGCCGTCGACGTCGTCGTCGACCACCACCCGCCACGGGGGCCCGTCACGGCGCGCTTTGTCGACCTCCGAAGCGACGTTGGGGCGACGAGCACACTCCTCGCGGAGTATCTGGATCGTCTGGGCCGTGCGCCGAGCCCCGAGGTGGCGACCGCACTCCTGTACGGCATCCGCATCGACACCCGGGAGTTCACCCGCGAGGCCGTCGAGGCCGACTTCGAGGCGGCGGCGTTTCTCTATCCCCACGTGGACGGGTCGATCCTCGAACGGGTGGAGTCGCCGAGCATGGGCCCCGAGGTGTTGTCGATTCTGGCCGCGGCGATCCACAACCGCGACGTCAGGGGCGAGGTGCTCACCACCGGCGTCGGTCGGATTCGGAATCGCGACGCCCTCGCGCAGGCGGCGGACAAACTCCTCGACATGGAGGGGATCCGGATCGTCGTCGTCTACGGGTTCATGGACGAGACGGTGTACGTCTCGGGTCGCGCCCGCGGGACGGAGGTCGACCTCGGAGAGGTTCTGCGCGATGCGCTGGGAGCCATCGGGAGCGCGGGCGGGCACGCCGACATGGCCGGCGCACAGATCCCGCTGGGCATCCTCAGCGCCGTCGACGAGGACGCGACCGACTCGCTCGCGGACGTCGTCGACGACGTGGTCGCCGAGCGAGTCTTCGAGGTACTCGAGAACCCACCGAACGCACCGAATCGCGACCCGTCGGTCGCCGACGCCGCCTTCGAGTTCCCGCTGGCCGACGATAGCTGATATCCGCCCCCGTCCGTGGGACGACCACGCTTTTGAGAGTCGGCCGCGTACGACGGATCGATGGCCGAGAACGCGACCGTCGAGGAGTACATGACACAGGACGTTGCCACCGTCGACCCCGACGACTCCGTCTCCGAGGTATCGCGGCGTATCGTCGAGAGCGACGGGCACACCGGCTTCCCGGTGACCGACGGCCGGCAGGTCGAGGGGTTCGTCAGCGCCCGCGACCTGCTGTTGGCCGACGACGAGGCGCTGGTGTTCACCGTGATGTCCGAGGACCTCGTGGTCGCCCATCCCGAGATGAAGGTCAACGACGCCGCACGGGTGATCCTCCGCTCGGGCATCCAGAAACTCCCGGTCGTCGACGACGCGGGAAAGCTCGTCGGCATCATCTCGAACACGGACGTGATCCGGAGTCAGATCGAGCGGGTGACGCCCAAGAAGGTGGACAAACTGCTCCACACGCTGGAGGAGATCCACGACATCGAGGCGACGGAGGAACGCCGCAGCGTCGCGCTGTCCGAGTTGACGCCCACACAGGGCCGGGTGTACGCCGACGAGTTACAGGGTCGGAGCTACGAACTCGAACACGGACTGGCCGAGCCACTGGTCGTCATCGACAACGACGGGACGCTCTTGCTCGCGGACGGCCACCACCGGGTCATGGCTGCCAATCGCCTCGACATCGAGGAGATGGACGCCTACGTGATCGTCGTCGACGAGGGCGGCGGCACCGACCTCGAACTCGGGATGCAGCGAACCGCCGCGAAGGAAGGGCTCGACTCCCTCGAAGATATCTCGGTCGTCGACTACGCGCGACACCCGCTGATCGAGACGACCGAGCGGCTTCAGGAAGAGCGGCGGTAGGGAGTCGTCGTGACCGCGGGCGCGGCGCCGATCCAAGATGTGGTCCCCACGCCGTCGCCGCTCGTCGACCCACCGGACGGGATCGATTCGTCGTCGAGATCCGCGTTTGGTTGGTCGCCTCCCGTTCCGTCTCCATCGTCGTCCGTTCCGTCTCCATCGTCGTCCGTTCCGTCCCCCTCGTCGTCGTCCGGCCGGTCGACGCCGACTAAATCCAGTTCGGGGAACAACATCCCGAGCACCGACAGCGAGTAGTAGCGGACGAACACGAGCGCGGGCACTTGGAGAAGCAAGGCGACGACGATCAACGTGAGGACGAACAGCAGTCCCAGCGGGATCGCGACGATTGCGCCGGCGTGACCGACACCGGCGGCGGCGATACCGAGATACAGGGCGCCACCGACGATCACGATCGGGATGGCCAACGCGATGGCGACGAGGAGGATCGCGATGGAGACGACGAGGCTGACGGCGATGCCGAGGACGAACTTGGCGACCAGATAGAGGCCGACCTGTTTCCACTCGGCGCGGAGCGTCGGCCAGAGCCGACGCCAAGCGTCGAGGACGCCCCGATTCTCGGTCAGCATCGTCGGCACCACGAAGTCGGTCGTCAGACCGAGGATCACGCTAGAGACGAGGCCGACGACGACGAAGACCAGTAAGAGCGGGATCACGAGGGCGAACACTGCCGCCGAGAGGCTGACGCCGCCGGCGAACACGAGCAGTATCGGCAGCGCGACCAACAGGAGGCCGCCGAGGCTGACGCCGATGCGGAAGCCAAACAGTCGCAGGCCGGGGCGGAACTCCGCGGTGAAGGGGCCGCGGATCGACACCGAGCGGTCGCGGAGGGCACGCACGAGGACGAACTCCATCACCGCGCCGACGAGGCTCCACAGGAGGAGGAGGACGAGCACGATGGCGAGAAGCCCCAAGATCAGCGCCACCGTCGGTCCGATCTCTGGCGTCGACAGCGACGAGAACCCCGACATCTCACCGCCGCCGCTGGAGGGGGCGCTCGTGCCCGCGTTTCCGCCGGTCGGGACCCCGCCGCCGACGCCGACGAACAGCGTGATCACCGCCAGCCGGAGCCACGTCCCTCGCTCTACGGGACGGAGGAACTCTTCGGTCGCGTTACGGGCCGCCGACAGGGCGGCGAAGGCGTACCAGGAGGGCATACGTACGACCCCGCAGTCGCGTGACAAAAATACAGGGGATCAACTGCAGCGTTGGAGACGTCGACGCGTCTTTGCCGACGGGGGCGAAACGAGGTATCATGACGCCGTTCGAACGCCGGACCCGACGGGTCCAGTCGCGACTCGCCGACAGCGGCGCCGACCTCGTGGCCCTCTCGCCAGGGCGGAGCCTGTACTACCTGACCGGCGTCGACGCCGATCCGAGCGACCGACTCACGCTCGTTTTGGTGCCCGCCGAGGGCGACCCGACGCTCGTGGTGCCGGCGCTGGAGGCCGAACGGATCGCGGCGGCAACGTGGGTCACAGACATCAGATCGTGGCGCGACGAGACGGGGCCGGGTCCCGTGCTCGATCCGCTCCTCGCGGATCTGTCGCCCGCCCGCGTCCTCCTCGCAGACCGGATGTGGGCGGCCGTCTCACTCACCCTCCGCGAGCGACTGCCGGCGGCTTCGTTCGGCCTCGCGAGCGAGGTGCTGACGCCGATGCGCCGCCGGAAAGACGAGGAGGAACTCGACGCCCTCCGGGCGGCCGCCGCGGCGGCGGACGCGACGATGCGTGACGTACGCGCCCTCGGGCCCGACGCGGTGGGGCGGACGGAGGCCGACCTCGCGGGGTACGTCGAGGAGCGACTGGAGAGCCACGGCGGCACGGGCGTCGCCTTCGAGACAATCGTCGCCGCGGGGCCGAACGGAGCCGACCCACACCACACGAGCGGCGACCGGGTGATCGAAGCTGGCGATCCCGTCGTCCTCGATTTCGGGACCTGTGTCGACGGCTACGTGAGCGACCAGACGCGAACGGTCGTCTTCGACGGCGACCCGCCGGCGACCGCCGGGGAAGTCCACTCGGTCGTCCGAGAAGCCCAGACCGCGGCGGTCGAGCGCGTCGAACCAGGGGTCTCCACGGGCGCGGTCGACCGCGCCGCCCGGTCGGTGATCGAGTCGGCGGGCTACGGCGAGCGGTTCGTCCACCGAACGGGTCACGGCGCTGGTCTCGACGTCCACGAGGCGCCCGACGTCGTCGCCGACGGCGAGGTGACACTCGAACCGGGAATGGTATTCAGCGTCGAACCCGGGGTCTACCTCCCAGATCGCTTCGGCGTCCGGATCGAGGACTTGGTCGTCGTCACCGCGGACGGCGTCGAGCGGCTCAACCGGACGGATCGTGGCTGGCGGTGCTAGTCCGCGTCGAGAAGCGCGTCGACGTCGGCGTGGTCGGTCAGCAGGTCACCCATCACCTCGACGGTGTGTTCGTCGCGCGTCCGCCCGCCGCGGACCACCTCCTCGGCGCGTTCGAGCGTGGTGAGCGTATCACCCGAACAGAGTAGGATGGGAACGCCCTTCTCCGCCGCGGTGCCGAGGACGGTCGCGGGGGGTCGTCGCCCCCCTGTGAGTACCAGACATCGGATCCCCGGCGCTTCGAGCGCCGCGGTGTGGATGTCGGCGCGGTCGCCGCCGGTGACGACCGCGGCGTCTTTCGTTCGGCGGAAAAATCGGAGCGCCGACTCGCCGCTCATCGCGCCGACGAGGAACCGCTCGACGACGCCGTCGGTCGGGACATCGGTGAGCAGTTCGGCACCGAGTTCGCTCGCTAGGTCGGCGACGGTGACGCCCGCGAGGGTCGGCTCGCGGGGCAACACGCCGAGCACCGGCACCCCTCGCTCTTCGAGAAACGGTGCGACGAGGGTCTCGACCTCGTCGTAGACGGCGTCGGCGACCCGGTTGAACAGGACGCCCGTGAGGCGGTCGCCGATCTGTCGGGCGGCCGCCAGCACGTCGTCCACGTCGGCTGGCGTCTCGTACTCGGCGATCAACACGACGTCGGCGTCGAGGAGGTCGGCCACCTCTGGATCGGTGAGGTCGACGACGCCGCCGGTCGTCAGACGGCCGCCGCCTTCGACGACCGTCAGATCACGGTCCGCGGAGACGCCGTCGAAGCCCTCACGAACGCGCTCGCGGAGTTCGTCGGGCCGCTCCCGACCCTCCATCGCGCTCCGGACGAACGTCGGCGAGTAGACGATGGGCTCCATCTCGTGCATCTCGTCGTCGCCGTCGAGGAGTTCACGCGCCAGCATCGGATCACGGTCCAGTGTCTTGCCGACCTGACTCTGGAGGCGCGTTCCCTTCGGTTTCATGTAGCCGACGCTGTGCCCTCGGGCCTGCGCTTGGCGGCCGAGCGCGACGGCGACGGCCGTCTTGCCTGTGCTCTCTCCGGTCGCGGTGACGAGTAGGGTGGTCATAGGGTGTCTGGATCGAGGGTCAGTCTGAGGTCGACCGCCAGCACGCCGTCGGGGCGAGCCACCAGCGGGTTCACGTCGAGTTCGAGGATGGCCGGGAAGTCGGTGACGAGTTGTGAGAGGCGGGCCAGCGTCTCCGCGACGGCCGCCCTGTCGACGGGGTCGCGCCCCCGCGCACCAGACAGGAGCGGCGCGGCCTGAATCTCGTCGAGCATCGCCTCGGCCTCCGACTCGGCCAGCGGCGCGAGACGGAGGGCGGTGTCTTCCATCACCTCGACGAAGACGCCGCCGAGGCCGAACAGCACCAGCGGCCCGAACTGCGGGTCACGGTTCGTCCCCACGATGGTTTCGACGCCCGACTCCGTCTCCACCATCTCTTGCACCTGCACGCCTAGGATCGTCGCGTCGGGCTGGTAGTTGCGCGCTCGGGTGATCAGATCCTCGAAGGCGTCGTACACCTCCTCGTGGGGGACGCCAACTTTCACGCCGCCGATGTCGGATTTGTGCAGGATATCGGGGCTCACGATCTTCATGACGACCGGATCGCCGAGCCGTTCGGCGACCGCGAGGGCGTCGACCGGCGAGTCGACCACCTCGCCCGCGGGCGTCGGAATGCCGTAGGCGTCGAGCAGTGGCATGGCCTCGACGCCGAGTCGCGTCGCCCCGCGCTCCCGTGCCCGGTCGAGTACGTCCCTAGCCGCGTCACGGTCCACGTCGTAGGTCGTCGGCTCGGCGCGTCCCTGCTCCCGGATCTCGCGGTACTCCGAGAGGGTGTCGAGACTCCCGACCGCCCGCGCGGGATCGAAGTAGTTGGGGATGCCCGCCGAATCGAGGGCGCCCTCGGCCTGTCTGGCTCGCTCGCCACCCATCAGACACGTCGTCACGGGGACGCCGTGTCGCGCTTGGAGGTCGGCCACCTCCGCGGCGAGGTCGTCGTAGTCGAGTGTGGCGGTGGGGGCAGCGATGACGACCGCCGACCCCACGGCGTCGTCGTCGAGGACGGCGTCGACGGCCGTACACATCCGCTCGGTGTCTGCGTCGCCGATGACGTCCACCGGATTGTAGACGTTCGCTCCCTCGGGCAGGTGCTCACGGAGGCGGTCGACGGTCCCGTCGTCGAATGTCGCGAGCGACAGAGTGGCGTCGCCGACGGCGTCGGTCGCCATCACGCCCGGCCCGCCGGCGTTGGTGACGACGGCCACGCCGTCGGTTTCGGGCACCGGCTGTCCGGCGAGGACGCGCGCGGCGTCGAAGAGTTCTTGGACGGTGTCGACGCGGACGACACCCGCCTCCCGGAAGCCAGCCGCGGCCGCCCGGTCTTGGCCCGCCATCGCTCCCGTATGCGAGGACGCGGCCTGTGCCCCCGCCTCCGTTCGTCCGGACTTGACGACCACGACGGGCGTCTCGGGGGTCACCTCGCCGGCCACCTCGACGAACCGGCGGCCGTCCTCGACGCTTTCGAGGTAGCCGACGATCACGTCCGTCCCCTCGTCCTCGCCCCACGAAGCCACGAAGTCCGCCTCGTCGAGGACGGCCTTGTTGCCGAGCGACACGACGTCCTTGAATCCGACGCCGTGGTCGGCCGCCCAATCGAGGACGGCGGTGACGAAGGCCCCCGACTGACTCAGGAACGATATCGATCCGGTGGGCGCCGACCGTGGGGCGAACGTGGCGTTGAGGCCGACCGGCGTGCCGATGATCCCGAGTGAGTTCGGCCCGACGACGTTCAGGTCGTACTCCTCGGCCAGTGCGATCAGGTCGCGTTCGCGGGCGGCACCCTCGCCACCCGCCTCGCCGAACCCCGCCGAGATGACGACGACGTTCCGGATTCCCGCCTCGCCGGCCTCGCAGACGACATCGAGCACCGCGGGCGCCGGCACCACCACCACGGCCAGATCGGCGTTCGTGTCGGAAAGGTTATCTTTCGTCGGCAGGCCACACACCGTCTCGTAGTTCGGGTTGACGGGCACGACGTCGCCGTCGAAGTCGGCGAGGTTCTCGACGAGTGCGCGCCCGACCGATCCCGGACGCTCCGTCGCTCCGACGACGGCGACACGATCCGGCGCGAACAACGAGGACAATCCTCCCATCGAACGACGGTATCACCGGCCACCGCATAAATGCGGGGGGCGGTTCCCGCCGGTTTAGGCCGGCCAAATATATCAGAATCGTGATAATATTTATATTCGTCGACCGCTTGTCGTCGGACGATGGCGCTACTAGCGAACGTCGTGTTCGTCTTTCTCGCCGGCCTAGTGACCGCGCTGGCGACCGGTCTCGGGGCGATCCCGTTTTTCCTCGTCAACGAGGTGAGCGACCGCTGGAACGTTGCGTTGTGGGGGCTCGCCTCGGGGATTATGGTCGCCGCCTCGGTGTTTGGCCTCGTGTTCGAGGGGTTGTCGGCCGCGGATTCGCCGGTCGAGATCGTGCCCGGATTGCTCGCGGGGGTGGTGTTGGTCGTGGTCGCCCACGAGGTGATCGAGGGGTACGAGGTGCAGCCGAAGAACTACGCGGAGGCGGATTTCCGGAAGTTACTCCTGATCCTCGGCGTGCTCACCGTCCACAGTTTTCCCGAAGGGGTCGCGGTGGGTGTCTCCTTCGCCGACCTCGGACTACAGGCAGGGGCAGGGACGACCCTCGGCCTCTTTGGCTTCGTCGTGCCGGTACTCGCCGTGTTCATGACCGTCGCCATCTCGATCCACAACATCCCCGAAGGGGTCGCTATCTCCATCCCGCTGCGAACGCTCGGCATCTCGGAGTGGAAGATGGTCTGGTGGGCCGTCTTCTCCAGTCTCCCGCAGCCTATCGGCGCGGTGATCGCGTTCCTATTCGTCCGGATCGCCCGCGAGTTCCTGCCGATCGGCTTCGGCTTCGCTGCCGGTGCGATGATCTACCTCGTCGCCACGGAGTTCGTTCCGGAGGCCCTCGCCATCGGCGCGGACCTACCGGGTGGCGGGCGACGCGAACTCGTCGCCGGCGTCGCCGCCGGCGTCCTCGCGATGCTTCCGCTCCTGTTCGTTTAGTGGCTGTGACCCGTCGCTTCCTCGAAGGTCATGCCGAACCGCTCTTCGAAGAGCGCCTCGGCTTTCTCGTTGATCGCGTCGAGGTCGGCGGGCACCTCGCCCTCCGCGTGGTGGACGATGGCGTGGGACCGCTGGACGAACGAGAGCAACGCGATTTCGGCGACGACGGTCGTGGGCGACTCGCCCTGTTCGGCGAGGGTGTCGACCAACCCTTCCGGCAGTTCGAGTTCGTCCGTATCGCCGTCCGGGCCTTCGATGGTGTAGGTCTCGGTGTCGACCATGGCACTACTCGGACCCGGCGGTATAAGGGCGTGTGGGACTCGCGGTCGCCGTTCAGTCGTCGCTCTCGGCGGGGGTGGCGGCCTCCGTCTCGGCGGCCGCACGCTCGCGTTCCAAGTCTTCGAGGTAGTCGTCGGCGTCGATGGCGGCCTGACAGCCCATGCCGCCCGCGGTGATCGCCTGCTGGTAGTGATAGTCGACCACGTCGCCCGCGCCGAACAGGCCGGGCACGCCCGTCGCCGTCTGACCGGCGCCGTCGCCACCGACAGTTTCGAGGTAGCCGTCGTCGTCCATCTCGACGTCCAACCCCTCTAGGTAGTCGGTGTTTGGCGTGTGGCCAATGGCGTAGAAGACGGCGCCAGCGTCGAACGCGAACTCGTCGGTCTGGGGGTCGTCGAGTTTGTCCGTCGGATGTCCCTCGGGGTGTTGGACCATCGTCACGTGGTCGACGCCGTCCTCCTTGGAGCCGTGGAGTTCGGTCACCTCCGTGTTCAACTTGAGGTCGATCTCGCCGTCGTCGACGTGTTCCATCACGCGGTCGATCCAGTAGTCCTCGGCGCGGAACTCCTCGCGACGGTGGACTAGGTGGACCGTCGACGCGAACTTCGTCAGGAAGACGGCCTCCTCGCAGGCGGCGTCGCCGCCGCCGACGACGACGATCTCCTCGTCGCGGAAGAAGGCG
>Ga0207813_100513_pt1 | contig 20627 bp, 19 predicted proteins | sample A23E3SouthBayCA_2_FD_187730 | JGI IMG/M metagenome (GOLD analysis project Ga0207813, IMG submission 187730) | Aerobic enrichment media microbial communities from Eden Landing Ponds, California, USA - A23 E3 (4) (SPAdes) | ecosystem: Environmental > Aquatic > Marine > Unclassified | place... | reverse complement strand
GTACGTTCCAGTGCGGAGTCTGGAGACCCCCAAGGGGAAGCGAAGACCCTATAGAGCTTTACTGCAGGCTGTCGCTGGGACACGGTCGCTGATGTGCAGCATAGGTAGGAGCCATCACACAGGTACCCGCGCTAGCGGGCCACCGAGGCATCAGTGAAATACTACCCGTCAGTGACTGTGACCCTCACTCCGGGAGGAGGACACCGGTAGCCGGGCAGTTTGACTGGGGCGGTACGCGCTTGAAAAGATATCGAGCGCGCCCTAAGATCACCTCATCCGGGTCGGACACCCGGAAAAGAGCGCAAGAGCAAAAGGTGGTCTGACAGTGTTCTGCACAACGAAGAACGCTGACGCGAAAGCGTGGTCTAGCGAACCAATGTACCTGCTTGATGCGGGTCATTGCTGACAGAAAAGCTACCTTAGGGATAACAGAGTCGTCACCGGCAAGAGCACATATCGACCCGGTGGCTTGCTACCTCGATGTCGGTTCCCTCCATCCTGCCCGGGCAGAATCGGGCAAGGGTGAGGTTGTTCGCCTATTAAAGGAGGTCGTGAGCTGGGTTTAGACCGTCGTGAGACAGGTCGGCTGCTATCTATTGGGGGTGTTACGGTGCCTGACGGGAACGTCCGTATAGTACGAGAGGAACTACGGACGGCTGCCACTGGTGTACCGGTCGTCCGAGAGGGCGAGTGCCGGGCAGCTACGCAGCACGGGGTAAGAGCTGAACGCATCTAAGCTCGAAACCCACCTGGAAAAGAGGCACCACCGAGACCACTCGTAGAAGACGAGTTCGATAGACCAGGGGTGTACGCACCGAGGCAACGAGGTGTTCAGCCCGCTGGCACTAACCGGTCGATGCCACACACTCATTCGCACTCGGCGATCGAGTCCAGGCGCTATCTGGATCGCACTTACACGACGACACCGACTTCGGAGCACCGTGGTTCGACTCCACGGGTCGGCTTCGAGGCGGCCAGAGCGGCGGGGCCACTCCCGTACCCATCCCGAACACGGCAGATAAGCCCGCCTGCGTTCCGGCGAGTACTGGCGTGCGCGAGCCGCTGGGAAAACTGCCTCGCTTCGGCGAGGGGCCAAGTGCGAGCCCAGGACCGCAATCGGTAGTACACGCAGGGTCCGTCCCGGTGGAACCCGAGACCGATCCGTTACAACGGCTCGTAACTAGTAGTTCGCCGCCTCACCATTCATACCGCATTCATCGACGAGGAGTGGCGACACCGTTCTCAGCCCGTGATAACCGACGCCGCGTTTACGGGGTCGCCGGGCCAGTGGGTGACTACGATGCCAGCAGATGAGATCGACAAGGCAGTCCAGCGGGTTCGTGATGCCGTCGAGGACGTGGTTGAGGAGGCCGAGGAATTGAGCGAGGAGGCCCGGGAGGAAGTGGGTGCGGCGATCGACGAGCTGGAACACCGGCTGAAGGCCCGGGAGGTGTGAGCGGATGGCACGGCTGCTCTCGGTCAAATCGGTGGAAACTGAAGACGAGTACATTCATGTGCGGTTCCGTGACCCCGACGAGTTCGAGGAGATCCGCACCCCGGAGTGGGCGAGCAACGCCGCCCAGGACGTCTCGGCGGGGAGTCGGGTCCGGATGGGGCGTCGCGATGGGGACTGGGTGGTCCAGTCGGTCCTGATCAAGAAGTCCGTCGGGACCTCGAAAGCCCGCGAGCAGAGTGAACGGATCCTCGAGAAACTCGAGACGTGAGCCCGTGGCTCCGTGGGCGAAGCCGAGATGAATGGTGGCGCGGTCACCCGCCAGACCTGAACTGCAGACGTTTTCCCCACAGCCATTACGCCGGTGTCCGGGTCACCCCGGGTTCCCACCACCCGGTTCCCCGGGCAGCGGTACTTCGCCTTTTCCTGCCCCCTCCGGAAGGGACAGCGTCGGTGTGGTGCGGTTCTGCTTCGAACCGACCGCCTTATGATTTCGACAGTCGTTTCCAGTCCACCGCTTCAGGCGATGCCATTTTCGGTGGACCGTCCAGTTGGCCTGGCAGACTTTCCGCGCAACCTAATCGTAGGTGGGCCGAGACCATATAGTTGATTGAAACATGTTTGGTAGTTCTTCACACACGACAGGAGGGGTTCACACCGCAATCCTTACCCCCGGTAGTCGAGTAGGCGGTGGTGTGCCACGGTGGCAGAGTCCGGCCTAACGCAGCGGCCTGCAGAGCCGCCCATCGCCGGTTCAAATCCGGCCCGTGGCTTGTAACTTTTGTTACACAATCCCATTATAAAGGGGATTCATTTAGGGAGAAACCGACACACGGAAGCCGGAGGTGTCGGGCATGACGGGCCACTGCCCGCATTGCGGCGAACCTGTCATGTTGGTGCCTATCAGCACCCTCGTCGCGAGCGAACGTCAAGCTTGCTCCTGTGACGTCCAGCCGGATCTGGTCGGCCCCGACGATCCACTCCCGGAGCGACAGCCATCGCGATTGCCGGAACCCCTCCGACGCGATCAGGACGTCGTAGCGGCAGCTATCGAGGAGATTCCTGGCGAAACCATCCTCGACGATTCGTCCGAGCACAGCGCCCGGTCTCCCGGCGAACCGACTGCGACTCGATCCAACAACCGATGACGGACCGCAACACGCCCTCGATAGACGAATCGCTCGTCAGCTCCACGACCCTCGATCACGTGCGAGGCCTTGCACGGCTCGCGGTGGTCTTCGCGGGACTCGTGCTCTTCGTCGGAACGGCAGCCGCGCAATCCCCGGGAGAGGCGTTCTGCAACACGGACATGGCCCAGACCATCCAGAACATCTTCACACTGATCCAGTTCGGCGGCCCGCTGCTCGGCGGCGTCCTCGCGCTCGGCGCGACGGTGGCGCTCCCGTTCGTCCGCCGGTCGGACTGGAAGAAGGAGATGAAGGGCATCCGCAACCAGGGCCTGCTCTGGGGTGTCATCGTCGCACCGCTCGGCACCCAGATCGTCGCGTTCATCCTGAACAACGTCGTCGCCGGAGGGACCAGCTGTGGGTTCTGAGAGACACGTCGCACTCGCCGTCGCGCTGGCGCTTGCTACGTTGGCCATCGCCGGCGCCGGCCTGGCGACCGCGGACCCGCCGGACGACCCCGACCACGGCGTGAACGAGACGACGTTCCCGTTGCTTTGGTCGGGCGACGAGGACGGCAATCTGAGCAGCGTGGGTGGTGGTGACAACGAGACCATCGCGATGCGCCAGCTCGCCAGCGGCACGGACATTCCGTTCAACACACCGCCGCCGGCCGTCCGGACATGGAACATCGGCGAACTCGACGAATTCCCGTCGACGAACCGGAGCGTGTCGATTCGGCCCACGAGTGCCGACACCGAGAGCGGCCGCTTCGTGAAGGAGGCCCACGCCACGATGTTCGCCGTCCAGCCGTCCACACGTGCCCGACTTTTGACGGTCAGTCAGCCGCTGTACGTCGCCAGTAACGGAACCGTCCTGGGGACCGTCGACTACCGCGTCGAACTACCGGCGGACGACACCAGTGGTAGCCGGCAGGTCTTCTGGACGCTCGAGGAGCATCGCATCGAGGAGACGCGCCTCCTCGTCGACGGCGACGAGGCCGCGACCGGTGGTGGCAGTCACACCACGAGGCTCTCGTTCGAGAATGTCGACGCCGGTTCGCACTCGCTTACGCTGGCCGCGACCGTCTCGGTCCGCGTCGAGAAACACGTCCGGACCGAACGGGAGGTCTGTGAGGAGGACGGCAACGAGACCACCTGTCACACGGAGGTCTCCCACGAGTACACTCACCTCGAGGAGACCGTCACCGCCACAGACCGGATCGACGTCGTGGTCTACGACCTCGACGTCAACGGGCGGATCGTGGAGTACCCCAACGGCGATATGGGACTCGCCCTCACGTCCGACCGGCCGTGGCTCGGTCTCTCGCTTCCTCAGGGCACCGTCACCGGGACCTGGCGATTCTACTCCGCGCGGGACGCCGGCTGGGACCAGCTCGTCTACAGCACGGAGAACGGGACCGCCAGACGCCATTCGCCGCTTCACCCGCTCCAGGTCAACGCTTTCCCGGTGGAGACGGGCGCGTCGGCGTCTCAGCCGAACGTGACGGTGCTGGCGACGGACGGAGAGCGACGTACCGCACCCGCGCTGCCGGAAGACGTCAACCTCGACGTGGCGGACGGCTCCTACACCGGGAGCGAAACCGTGGTCACGCGGGTTTTCGGCGACGTGGCCAGCGTCCGCGCGCGTGGCCTCGTGCTTGGCATCGGGACGCGCGTCCCCGTCGAGGACCTGAATCGGATCGAAGTCCACCGGAGCAACCTCACGCTCTCGGTCGTGAACGACTCCGGGACTGGTACCACCGTCCGGGTTACCCTCCGGGACGCGGCTACCGGTGCGCCGATCAACACCGCCGGCAGGGCCGGCTACGTCGTCCTCGAGGGCGAACGGGTGAACACGACGAACAACGGCACCGTGTCGGTCTCGCTCGATGCCCCCGGGGCCATGGTCACGGCGCGGTACGAACCCGGCGGCTGGTGGCACGATACCCCGGGCTATCAGGGTGACAGCCAGACGGTCACCGTCGGTGGACCGTCGCTACACCTAGTCGCGACGCTGTTCCGGTTCGTGGTCCCGGTCGGGCTGTTCCTGCTCGCCGTCTACTTCGTGGACCGGGTGACCCGCTGGCAAATCTGGCCGCCCTGGCGAGGGTTGTAACTCGAGATGATTGCACTGATAGCCCGGTCGAGCGCTGTTCGCAGGCAGCTCCGGCGTCTGGTCAGCTACTGCCTCGCGGCCCCCGGACTGCTACTCGTTGCTGTCCAGCCCGCGCTGGCGAAGGACGGCGGCGGAGGCGGTGGTGGACTTCTCGGCGGGCTCGCCGACATCATCATCGGGGCCATCACGGAGCTGCTGCGAATCCTGTTCAGTCCGATCCGGACGGTCATCCAGCAGTATGGTGACGCGCTCCTCGAGGTCGTCGTCGGTACACCCCACCCCAACGCCGTCTTCGGCGCGCCGTCGAACGGCGCGTGGCCCGCATTGTACAGCTACTACTGGGAGACGATAGTCCCGCTCTCGCTGTCGCTCTACGGGCTGTCGATCGGGCTGGTCATCCTCTTTGAGTCGACGAGCCACCTGTTCAGCAGCTACCACCGGACGAAGCTCAAGAAGCGCGCGTTCTCCGGCCTGTTGGGCATCCTCTCGTGGTGGTGGATCGCCGCCCTGTCGCTCCGGTTCATGGACGCGCTGGCGACCTTCCTCGTCCCGTCGGTGTCCGACATCTCCCTGTTCCAGACGATGTCGTTCACCGGCATGGGGGTGCTCGGGCTGGTAATCGCGCTCTCGGCCGACCTCATACTCTTCGTCCTGATCGGCCTGATCTATCTCGTCCGGCAGCTCGTCCTCTACCTGTTCGTGCTGATGATGCCGCTGCTCATCGTCCTCTGGATCCCCGGCGTCGGCCCGTTCACCCTGGTCTCGAAGTTCATGAAGAAGCTCGCGGGTTTCTACGTCCCCTTCCTCTTCATGACGATCCCGGTGGCGCTACTGTTCCGTGTCGGCGAACTCCTCGGTCAGAGCGCCGGCTTCTCCGCGACCGGCATCGGCGCGTGGCTGACCGCACTCGTCATCCCGTTCGCGGCGGTTGCCTCGCCGTTCGTCCTGTTCTGGCAGGCCGGACTCATCCTCTTCGTCGCCGACCGGGCCTCCCGGCACGTCTCCGCCCAGCGGGCCCGGGAGCGCGTCAGTCGCGGCAGCCAGCGCGCCCGACAGGCAGGTCGCGGCGGCCGGAACTTCGTCCGTGGCGTTCGCGACGAACCGGCCGTCCGGAATGATGGGCAGGCGGTTCTGGGCTCCGGCGAATCCCGCGCTCATGCCGCCGGAAAGCGAGTGAACCGGGCCGGGTCCCGACTCGGAGACACGTTCGACGATTCCGATGGCGGCGGCGACAGCGGTGGCAGCGGTGGCTCCGGAGGCGGCTCCACCTCTCCGACTGGCGGTGGTGATTCGGGTGGTAGTGATCCGCCCGGTGGAGAAACCCCGGATGCCGACGAGAGACAAAGCCGGCATCGTGGTCTCGACAACCTTCGAGACACAGATCGCTCCTCACCGTCTGGGAGTCGAAGAGTCGATGACGAACCGCGATACCTCCAGTGATTCCACACCATGACTAACGCATCCGATCCGGCGAAACGAATCCCGAAGTCGCTCGGCACCGACACCCAGCTCCTCGGACAGTACTCGCTGACCGACCTGCTCGTGGCCGGGATGCCCGGCGTGGTCGTCATCCTGGTCACACAGGTCGTGCTGCCGCAGTCACTACAGGTCGCTGGCGTCCCGGTGACCACACTCACCATTCCGGTCGCCGCGCTCGCCATCGGCGTCGGCGCGCTGTTCGTCTATCTGACGCCGGCATACACGACCAGTATCGACTGGCTGGAGCAGTTCGTGGGCTTCCACCGCAGCGAGACGGACCTCGGCCACGAGGAAGCCCGGGAATACACGCAGATCGAACGGGTCCTCCCGCGACGGGACGCGATCGTGCGAACCGACGGCGCGCTCGTCGGTGCCGTTCACGTCGATCCGCCGACGATGGCGCTCGCGACCGACCAGGAGTGGCAGACGAAATCCGAGGCGTTCCAGGACTTCGTCAACACGACCGTCGACTTCCCGATTCAGATCTACTCGACGACGCAGGCGTTCCCCGCCGACGAGTACCTCCAGCGGTACGACGACCGGCTGAGCGACGCCGACGTCAAGGACAACGCACAGTTGCAGGACCTGATCGAGCAGTACGTCGAGTGGTACGAGCGGGAACTGGCCGCGCGCCAGATGACCATCCGCGACCACTACGTGCTCGTTCCGGTGACGCCACGGGAGGTCCGGTTCGAGCGCGACGGCCTCGCCGCGAAACTCGCCGACTTACCGCTCCTGGGCCTCCTCATCCGGGCAGCGACCTCACCGCCCGTCGCCGAGGAACGGGCCGCGACGGCGGACGAACTCGACGAGCGGATCCGGCAGGTCGAGCGCGGCCTCCGCGGCATCGAGGACGTCGAGGCGAGCCGTATCGACGCCGAGGAACTGACCGGCGTGATCGGCGAGTTCTGGGCCGGCCAGTCCCTCGATCACGGCGCCCTCTCGCATCGAATCCGAACGACTCCATTCGTCAGCAGGACCGAGTCATGATACGTGACAAGCTTCCACTCCTCTCGTCGAACGACGCACCGGCCGACGACGAAGACGCAGACATCGACGACGGTGCCGACGCCGACGGGCCGACAGCCACCGTCGACTACGAGTCGACTGCCGACGAGCCAGGGACGATACCGGAGATCCACCGGACGCTCGTCGCGCCGTCGAACATCACCAGGACGCCAGCCGCCGTGCGGACCGGCGACCGCTGGACGAAGGCCATCTGGGCCGGCGAGTACCCGGACGCGCCGATGGACGGCTTCCTCGAGAAGCTGTACGCCGCCGCGGAAACCTCGGACACCGACATCGCCGTCCACATCGACCCACGAGACACCCGGGAAACGCTGGACACGCTGGAGAACCGGATCGAGGATCTCCAGGCCGACCACGAGTACCTGACCGACAAGCACCGCGCGAGCGCCCGCGGCGTCGAGAAGGACCTCGCGGACCACGAGGAGATGTACGACGTCCTCCGGAACACGCCGATGGAGGCGTTCGACGTCTCGACGTACTTCGCGGTCCGCGGCGACGACCGGGACGACGTCGACGCGAGCGACGTGCGGGCGACGGCTCGCCGCGCACCGGCGAACCTGACGCCCGTCGTGCCGCGATGGTCACAGCTGGACGCACTCACCTCGTGTAGCCCCATCGCGACCGACGCACTCGATGAGACGCTTGACGCGAAGACGCCGATGCTGGGCGGCGCCGTCGGCGCGATGTTTCCCTTCGTTTCCGGTGCGTTCGCCGAACCCGGCATCGAGTACGGGACCTACGCGCTCAACGAGAGCCCGCTGATACTCGACCGCTTCGAGCGGGAAACGGGCTACTGCGCCATGGTTATCGGCCGCCTCGGCGCGGGGAAGTCCTTCGCGACGAAGCTCCGGCTGGTCCGGCGGGCGATGTACGACGAGGACACCATCATCGTGATGCTCGACCCGATGCGGGGGTTCGCCGGCGTCAGCGACGCACTCGACGGCGAGCAGATCACCGTCGGCGGCACCCGTGGCCTGAACCCGCTGGAGATCAAGCCGACGCCCGACCATGTCCTCGACGCCGTCGACGACCTCGACCCATGGGGCGAGCAGATCACGTGGGTGATGACATTCTTCGGGACGTTCTTCGAGCACGTTGCGGATCATCCGCTCGGCGAGCGCAGCCAGACGCTCCGGCGGGCGACCCAGGAGGCCTACCGGCGGCAGGGCATCACCCGCGATCCGTCGACTCACGCGAAGCAGTCGCCGACCATCCGGGATGTGATCTCGGTCCTCGAGTCGTTCGCCGACGAGCCCGGCGAGTTCGGATATTCGACCGAGGGCGAGAAGCAGGCCGTCCGCGAGGACGCCGAGTCGCTCCTGAAGGACCTTCGGCCATCCTTCCGTGACGAAGGCGCGCTGGCCAACCTCGCGAAGCCCACCGAGTTCGACCTCGACTCGAAGGTCATCTACCTGGACCTCCACCAGGAGGAGGGCGCGCAGGGCCGGGCCGAGACGACCCTGATGATGCAGGTGCTGTTCAACAGCGTCTACGAGCGGGTCAAGCAGACCGAGAAGAAGGTCGTGTTCACCATCGACGAGGCTCACTACCTGATGAACGACGCGTCGTCGCTAGACTTCCTCGAGACCGCCGTTCGGCACAGCCGCCACTTCGACCTCAGCCTTGAGTTCGTCACGCAGACCGGCGGCGAGTTTGCCCTGACGCCGGAGACGCGGACCATCGCGAACCTGTGTTCGATCACCGTCCTGCACCGCGTCAACGAGGAGGGCGAGAAGATTGCGGAGTGGTTCGACCTAAACGACCGCCAGGTGAACTACGTGACGTCGGCCAAGGCTGGCGAGGATGAAGACGGCTACTCCGAGGCACTCGTCGGCATCGACCAGGAGGGCTGGTTCCCGCTCCGCATCCGGGCCAGCGACCACGAAGCCGCTGTAATCGACTGAGGTGGTGACAGTGGAGAACAACCCCCAGGAGTACGTCCGCGTCACGCCGTCCCGAAGCGACCTCGCTCCAGGTACGGTCGTCGAGCAACTCGGCGGGTTACACGGCCTGGGTACTCGATCGACCGGGCTCCTCTCGGGTCTCACGGGGCGAGGAACGAACGGGGCTCCGACGTTCGAGTTCCTGGCTCTCAGCGAGGGCGCCGACGACGGCGTGGAATTCTACTACGGGGTCGAGGACCGCCTCGATGCGCTGGAGGAGCGGCTGCGAACCCTGTACCCGCCGGCGTTCGTCGTCGAACGGGTCACGGTCGATCTAGTGGATCGGCTCGTTCCGGGCCCTACGGGCGACGTTTCTAAGCCCGATACCGAATCACCGCTCGATGCGATCGACCCGATGGGCGTCACCTGGCACGGGGACGCCACGCGGCGTCGGGACTGGATGACGACGATTCCGACGTTTTCCACGGTCGCCGACGCCGAGAACGAGCACTCCCGCGCCCCGCTTGCTCCCCTGATCGACCAGCTGGCCGCGACCGATCATCCACTCGCCTTTCAGGTCCTCTTCCGGCGAAAACCGGACTGGTCCCACGAGGCCATGGAGCGAAAGCGGAAACTCAGGGAGGGTGAAGACCGGCTCGTCGATTGGTTCGTCGGCGAAGTGCTCGGCGGCTCGGCGACCGAGCACCACAGCCCATCGAACACGGGCAGACAGCGACAGTACCTCGACGTCGGCGGGCGGGAGCGCGTCGAATCCATCGACGAGAAGCAGCCCCAGCACACGTTCACGGTCAACCTCCGAGCGATGGCGCTCGTGGACGACGACACCGACCGGGAGCCACTCGACAGCCGACTGGACGATATGGCTTCTGTCTTTGACCACCTCGATGGGGCGCACTACCGCGTATCCGCGAATCGTCTGCGACGTGGATTGACGAAGGGTCGCAACGCCCGAAAGGCGTGCTCTCGATTCTTCGACCGGACACTCGCGACGGGCCGCTGGGGTACGACCCGACCGGATCTCGTCCTGAACCCCGACGAACTCGCCAATTTCGTGGTCGTTCCGCCGTCCACGCAGCTGACTACCGAGGGCGGACGAGGGGCGCAGGCTAACCCGGAGAGTCGCGCGCCGCTCCCCCGTCCCCAGACGGAGCACATGGACGAATTCCGCGAGGGAATGGCGATCGGCTACGCGCTCGACGAGACGGGAGAGCCCGAGACCGAACCGACGCGCGTCCCGCCGCGGCTACTCCCGACACACTATCTCAGGGCCGCGACGACCGGCGCGGGGAAGTCCAAGGCGCTGGTCAACGACGCCCTCTCCCTCTATGAGGATACCGAGGGGCCGGTCGTGCTGATCGATCCGAAGGGTGACGGGATGACGGAGAACTACATGCGCGCCCACGCCAGCCGATTCGGCGTCGACGACCTCGAGGCCAACGTCGTCCACTTCCCTGTCCCCGAGGTGCTGCCCGGTTTCGCGTTCTTCAATCTCGAACGCGATCTGCAGGCTGGTCGCGACCGCATCGACGCGGTCCAGAACAAGGCCGACCATTACGAGGAAATCCTGAAGCTGGCGATGGGTGAGGAGCGCTACGAGCAGGCCATCGTCGCGCCGAACCTGATCAAGTACCTCATCAAGGCGCTGTACGACGAGAAGTACGGCCGTGAGAACGGCCTCTATCGCGAATCTGTCGACTACTTTGCGCACACCCAGCTGGAGCACGTCCTCGATCAGCTCTGGCAGGCGGGTCCGCCGGACCGCGACATCGGAGCGTCTCCGCGAGCGAGCCAGGCGGAGGTCCAGCGAAAGATCAACCGCCAGCTCGAACTCGACCCCAACACGTTCGCGACCATTATGGGCGGGATGAGCAATCGTCTCGACTACGTCACCCAGGACGCCCACCTGCGACGTATCTTCGACAACACGGAACCCCGGTTCGACTTCCGCGACGTCCTCGACGAGGACACGGTGGTTCTCTTCGACCTCGGCGACCTGCGCGACGAGGCGGCCAGACTGATGACCGGCGTGATCCTGACCAATCTGGAGGACGCACTGGAGACCCGGAAGCGGACGGCGAGCGCCATGCCCGACGACTACGTCGTGAACCTGCTGATCGACGAGGCGGCGTCGGTCGTCGTCTCGGAGGTGACGAACGATCTGCTGGAGAAGGGGCGGAGCTTCAGGCTGTCCGTCGGCCTCTCGTTGCAGTTCCCCGAGCAGATCGAGGAGGAGGGCAACCGGCAGGTGTACCTCAACGTGCTCAACGACGTCGCGACCACGCTGGTCGGGAAGATCTCTGTCGACCGCGAGATCGCGCGGGCGATGGCGCACGAGGAGATGGATCCGGCGGCGTTCGCCAACCGGATCCGGTCGCTGCCGCGCGGCGAGTGGATCGCCCAGCTCCCCAGTCCGACGTTCGGCGAAACGGGGCCAGAACCGTTCAGTCTCGAACCGATGCCGATCCCTGACGGGCACCCCGAGAGCGACAATCCATTCGACGACCGGCAGGAGCGAGATTTCGAAGCGGCGCTCGACCGGGTCGAGGACTCGACGGCATCGGAGTACGGTGTCCCCGACGGCGAACGACTGCCAACGGACCAGACGCCCGAGCCGGTCCAGGAGATTCTCGGCATGCCGGACGGCGACCTGGATCTCGCCCTGGCGAGCGCGATTCGCACCGTCCAGATTCGGGCCGACCAGCACGAGACTAACGGCTGGGTTCCGGTTCAGGATGTCGACGCGGAACTTCGAGCCTGTTACGACGCCGCTGACGTGGATGACGCTCCACCGGAGTACGACGTCCTCACTGACGTCAGGCAGCGCTCCCGCATGATCGAGGTCGACCTCGACGAGCACGCCGAGAGCGTGGTCACACGACTTACCGACGTCGGTGAGGAGGCAGTGACCGTCGACACCGGTGACGTCCGTGCCGCAGGTGGAGATCGCCACGACGCACTGCTCGCCCAGATCGAGGAGGCGCTGACGCCGCTCGGGTTCACTGTTACCGTCGAAGAGCAGGACGGGACTGATCGCCCGGACGCTCGAGCGTTCCATCCCGACCTCGACGTCGAGTTCAACATCGAAGTCGAAACGACCACGCCGGACAAGCCGGCCAAGGTCCTTGCGAACCTCCGGCGTGCCCAGGCGGCCGACCGGGTTCCGCTGTTCGTCGTCGAAACGGGGGCCGAGTCGACGACCCACTGGGCCGACCGGCTCGAGAGCATCCTGAACCCGCCGGTCAAGCGGCGGTCGAACGGCGAGACGCACCTCTACATCACCGACGAATCGATCACCTACAGCGGTGGTGCGCGAACCGAAGGTGGCGTCACTGCAGTTCGTCCTGCCCGCGGCGAGTCCCGGCGGACCGTGTGGGTCGAGGAGGGCGACGAGTTCGTGCTCCTAGACGGCGATGGGACCGAGCACGCCTGCGTCGACGATCCGACCGACGCCTCGAAGGATCGCTTTCCCGCAATCTACAGTTACGATCCTGGAGCGGGCGAATTCACCGTTTACGAGCACGGCGAGACGCACGTCTACGACTCCCGGGACGGCTTCGAGGCCGACTGGGTGCGCATCAGGCGGCCATTCGTTCCCGAACGCGAGTTGCCAGCGTCTACCTTCGGATCGGATGCCTACGCCATCGTGGTCATCCCGAGCGGCAGTGCTGAAATCGACGACCCACTGTTGTACGACAGCGGGACGACGACGCCGCTGTCGACGCTGGTGGACGAACCGCCGGTCCTTCCGACGGGCGAGACCCCTTCGGATTCGCAGGGAGACGCACTCGCTGATGATCCCGACGCGGCGATTGCGGCATTCGCGTCGGACTGGATCGCTGAGGTGGAGGACGAGAGGGTCACGACATCGCAGGTTTACGACGCCTACACGGAGTGGGCCGAGGCTCGGGATCTCCCCATCGAATCCCGGAGCTGGTTTGCCCGGCGCCTTGGTGAGCAGTTGTCCTTCGACCGGACGACGGTCCGCCGCGACGGTAGCACGGTCAGGTGTTACGAGGGGATCACACTCGAGGAGGATTCGGGCGATGACGCCGAGTAAACCGACGCCCATGGCGGCGTTACGGTATTGCAGCCCCTCTCCGGAATCTCTCGTCCCCGTCCATCAGCATAATCGCAGGACATCGGAGTGTTACGGCAATGCGGCGATTACCTCGATCAGCGACGCGAGTGAGCCGTTTGGTGTAATGGCGTTACGTCTCGCGATTTCGCGGATTTCGACTCGCTCGTTACGGCAAAACCCGACCAGTAGTAGGTGGGGGAAGGCCGTCGGAAGAGGGGTGGCGGGCAAGCGTGCCGTAGCAGAGAGGGGTGATCGGGCGCGGAGGCGAGTGTTTGTCTTGGCACTCGATGGGTGGGTGCCATGAACGGGACTGGTGACGCGACGATCGAGACGTCGGTGATACCTGATGCACTCGTCGAGCGCGAGCAGTGGGTCTGTTGGCGCGAGGAAGACCGCGACGGAAAGCCGACGAAGGTGCCGGTGATGCCGGCGTCTGGGGCGTTCGCGTCGACGACCGACCCGGACACGTGGACCGGTTTCGAGACGACGCTCGAGTTCCTCGACACTGGCGAGGCGGACGGCGTCGGGTTCGTCTTCTCCGAGGACGATCCGATCGTCGGGGTGGACCTGGACGACTGCCGGGAGCCGGAAACGGAGGCAGTCGACTCGGCGGCGCAGGACATCATCGAACGGCTCGATTCCTACACGGAGGTGTCGCCGTCCGGCACGGGCTTTCACGTGCTCGTCGCGGGCGCCCTTCCGGACGGCCGGAATCGGCGTGGCTCGGTGGAGCTGTACGATTCGGCGCGGTTCTTCACCGTCACGGGCGACCACGTCGACGGGACGCCTGCTCGGGTCGCCAGACGGCAGGACGCGCTTGATGCGATTCACCGTGACTACGTCCAGGACGACGAGACAGACGATTCGGCTACCGGGAAGCCTCCTGCCGGTGTGGGAGCAGCTCATGTGGATCCCGGAACCGACGCTGTCGATCTCGAGGACACCGAGGTTCTGGAGAACGCCCGGACGGCGGAGAACGGTGAGAAGTTCGAGCAGCTCTGGACCGGCAGTACGGCTGGATACGACAGCCACTCCGAGGCCGACATGGCGCTGTGCTGTCTGCTGGCCTTCTGGACGGGTGGTGACCGGTCACAGATCGACCGGCTCTTCCGGCAGTCCGGATTGATGCGCGGGAAGTGGGACGAGGTGCACTACGCGGACGGGAGTACGTACGGAGAGAAAACCGTGGAGCGAGCGACCGCGACCGTGACGGAGTATTATGATCCGGACGCTGCCACACCGTCCGACCCCGGCCAGGCACTCGATGACGGGGCATCCGACAAAAAGGGAAGCGCTAGCCATCGGCGTAGCCAGGCCCACCTGGTGGAGCAAAATCGTCTGCTGAACGAGCGTATCGACGAACTTCGGGCGACACTCGAAGCGAAGAACGAGCGTATCGACGCATTAGAGGAAGAGATAGAGCGCATGAACCGGGATTGAGGGTTGTTTAGCTGTACAATTGTTGGCTACCCCGTCCAGGAAATCATTTGGCTAGTACGGGGTGCGCGACACCACGGTATCGCTGTTCGCGCACTCCCAGATCCTCACTTCGTTCGAGTCCGGGATCTCGAGTGTTTATCGGCGCCGGGAGGCGCGAGGCGCGTCCGAATTCGCGCAGGTGTCCGTGTCCATGACTGATCCAGCTACGTTCGACGACACTGCAAACGACCACGAACGATTCGAAGCCGAACTCCTCGCACAGGATCGAGATGCAGAACGGATTGCGACGGCAGACGTCTCCGAGAAGACCGCACGCCACCTCGTCGGGAACCTCGTGGAAACTGACGTCGTTACTCCCGTCCCCGAACGGCGGGTGCTGTTTCACGAACCGAGCGGCAACGCCTTCGACTCGATCACGCAGCTTGCGGTGTTCCACCGGGGCTGGACGGCGGCTTGTGACGCCAGCGAGGAGGCAGAGTGATGCAGCAGACGCTACCAGGCTGTGCCTTCTGCGACGCGGAGCCCGGGACTGGCGTGGGCGAGGCCCATACCTGGGGACAGGATGAGCGGGTCACCCACCCGATTTGTGTAGATTGCGCAGTCCAGGCCCGTGCCGATCCCGACGAACGAGGCCATCATGCCTGCGACGGCTGTGGACTCGTCGTGGACACGATCGCGGCGCTCACGCGGTTTCGGGTCGAACTCGGCCACCTGGAGGGCCCGCTCCAACTCTGCGCCCGCTGTAGTCCCGGTGGACCAGCCACCTACTGGACGCGCGACCTCGCGGAACACCGCGTTCGTCCCGGGTCATCGTCGTAGGCCTCGAAACCTCGACGAGGTCATGTGCAAGCTTTGTGCAGATGGGCGAAACCGTTATCCGTCTGTGTGCAAAACTTGCACATAGAATGAGCGCGAGCGACGACCCTCGACGCGTCCACTTCCAGTCGCCGGAGTACCTCGTCGAACGCCTCGACGCGATCGCGGACCTCTTCGACAAGGACCGGACCGACGTCCTGGTCGAGGCCATCCGCGAGTACATCGAGGACACTGCCGACAGCGAGACCTTCCAGGAACTGGTCGCGGCGAAGTACTACGACGACCAGCTGGACTTCGAGACCGTCAAGCAGCTGGTCGGTGCCGAGACGGCGCAGCGACTCCGCCTCCTCAAGTCGGATCTCGAGGACGAGCCACTCGACATCGGGGCGCCCGACGACGACGTCGACATCTACGGTGGTGACGCGACGACGGTCACGACTGACGTCGACGAGTGATGAGCGGGGCGCGCCTCCGGACGGTCGTCGCCGATACGAGTGCGCTCGTCAGCCTGGGGGTCCCTCGTGCTGACGCGGACTACGACACCGACACCGCCCCGGACCCGCTCCAGTATCTCCTCACGTCGTGTGACGTTTCGGTGCCGCCAGAAGTTGTCTTGGAACTGCAGGACCTCACGCAGTATCGGGACGTCCACGGCGCCGCAGCGACCAACGTCCTCGCCGCTCGCGACCACTATACGGTCGACGACCCCTACGAGCAAGACGGGACGCCCGATTCACGGCCGACCTTTGGCCTTGATGACGGGGAGACCGATGGCATCGTCCTCGCGAACGCGCTTGCTGTCGACGGGTTCCTGACCGACGAGTTCGGCGGCACGAATTTCGCACTCGTGCACGCCGCCCTCCAGGGTCCGCGCATCGTTCCGACGCCGCGGCTCATCGTCGACTATGCTCGGAACGGACATCTGAGCCACGAAGAGGCTCAAACGCTGATCACGACGATTAGCCCGCACCGCAGTTGGGAAAACAGCCCATATGTCGCCCAGCTAGTCGCACTTCTCGAGGAGTAGATTCATTCGGACCCCAGGTCACGAGCGTCGAGCTCACCAGCGAGGTACTGCTCTCCCTCTCGTGTGATGTCGTAGACGCCGTTGCCGAGGTGGACGAGGAGGCCATAGGCGACCAACGTCTTGCAGCGGGCATTGATGTGTTGTCGAGAAAATCGAACCCGGTCGCTGTCCGCCATTTCCTTCGGAGTATCGGGGCCGGCTTCAGAGAGATGCTCTAGAATACGGTCATCGGCGCGAGACATCCAGTCGGCGTCAAAGCGCATAATCGCTTCTGGTTGCGCCGACGCTATCCCGAACGCGCTAAGTCAACCAGAAAATCTACAAGCAACTACAATTGACTCATCGGTCTTTAAATGCCGGCCATCCTAAGCATCGAGCGTTGAGATGAATTGTTCATCAAGGACTGGACCTGGGACATCGCCGGACCTCGTCGTCGAGATTATCGAGACGCTCGAAGCGTGTGGGTTGGATCGGGACGAGTACCAGCTGTACGACGCTGTCGACGTTGAGGCGCTCGAGCAGATCTTGGACTCGTCGAGTGGAAACGTGGAAGTACAGTTCACGGTGGAAGGAATCCGCCTTGCGGTGACACCAGAGAGCGTCGACGTCCTGATTGACGACGAAGAGCCCGATTCTACGGATCAGTAGCTGGATCGCGGTCAATATCGGGGACGACACCCGAAAGCCCTCGGTCGCTCGACGTCCCGCGACCGCCGCTGCGCGCCTCGTGCCTGCGGTGCTTGCAGGGTCGGGTGACGGTCGAGGCGGCCTCGCCCTTTCTGAGTCCGCCAGGGTAGTAGCTGGGTCGTCGAGTGTCGCGGCCGGCTGGACAGGTGTGTACGTAGCGGCCCGCCCCGCTCGCCGCTGCCGCCCTCCGCGTCGCTCGCGACTGACCATTCCGGGCGTGCGGGCGCTCTCCGCACCGCCCGCGCCCGTTCCGGGCTAAAATGGATGTGCCCTCGGCGCCAGCGCTTCACCCGTTCGGGTCCTGCGGACCTCGGCAGAGCCGACCGCGACGGACGTGGTTGCGTCGCGGCGAACGGGGAATGCGCTGGCCGCTCGCTCCGGGCGGTTCGGCGCGCGGTGCTGGATGGTTCTCCTCACTCGGGCGCGCTCTCGCTCGCGCCCACAGGGCGCTCGCGAAGGCGCGAGCGAGAGCGCGCAGATGGTTCTGTCGGTCGTTGTCGTCGGAAAACCGCGATGTAGTAGCATCGCGGTGGTGGCGCGTGAGCGCCTTCGGAACTTGGTGAAGTTCCAATGTCAAGTAAGAACGTTACCACTGATGTAGTTTCGGTCGATGAACAGACATTCGAGAACGCGGGCGAGCAGGCGGTCGATGAAGACGGCTTCCCGGTTGTCGACGAGACGCCGGAGTTCGAGGCGGCGGTCGAGCAGGAGACGCAGGCGAAGGTGGATGCGAACCACCCGGACGGGATCGCGGACACGAGCGAGGACCGGATTCACGGTGTCACCCTCGAACAGGAGGAGCGCATTCGGGCGCGGGACGCCGAACTGGAGCGCATCAGTGCCCAGGCCGAGCTGGGAACGCAGGACGGTCGCGAGCAGCGCACGCGAGAGGTCGTCAGCGAGCAGTGTGGTCGTGACGAGCCGGCGTCGGCGGAGCGCACGGATCCCCGGGAGAAGCTGACGCAAGAGGAACTCGCGGAGGTCAACAAGCAGGCGGTGCGGATCAGCGACGAAGTGCAGGGCGGCTGGTCGAGAGCGGTCGTCGCGAAGCAGCTGGCCGAGAAGGTGCAACGCGGTCGGGACGTCACGAAGGCGGTGCTGGAAACTCTCGAAGAACTGAAGGCGGCGCCGGGGGCGATCGTACCCATCGCGGACGTGCCGGACGTCCCGGTCGGTGAGGTGACGGTTGAAGGAACTGTGCAGACCCTCTGGGAGCCGTCCTCAACCAGCATCCAGCAAGTCGGACTGATAGCGGATGACAGCGGGAAAATCAAGTTCACCTGCTGGGAGAAATCGCAGCAGACAGTGGTGCAGGAAGGCGAAACGGTCCGGTTCCGGGCAGCAGCCAAGAACTGGTACGAAGGCCGGTGCTCAATCGCGCTGACCGGGTGGTCGCGGATTGAGTTCCCGGAGCGCGGTCGGTGGTGGGAAGCATAGCCAGTCGAGGCAGCCCTCTTTTTTGCTGTGTGCCGGACCGACCCAGACCCCACCTCCCCACCCACCGCTCCGTGCTCGCTTCGCTGCGCGCGCAGCCACGACCTTCGTAACCAGCCAATCACGTCAGAACTCGTCCATGCTCCGACCGTCAAGGAGATGAATTCGGAGGGATTGTTGTGGTTCAGTCCGTGTTTTGGTACAGCCGGAAGCCGCTGATAGCGCACCCGAGGAAGGCAATTCCTTCCCAGACTAGAATCTCGATTAGGCCAGTGGGGCTCTGTTGAAATCCTATTGGTTCAACACATTTCCTACGGAAACGGCCGTTAGGTAGGAGCGCAAATCAATCAAATGAGCCTTTGATTCAACCGAAGGTCTTTGCCCCGTCATCAAATACCAAGCGTATGAATCGTCGAACAGTTCTCAAACACATAGGTTTGGGGAGCGTATTTGGTATTTCCGGCTGTTTACAATCAAGCCCTGGACGTGAAAATGCCGCAGGGAACTATTCACTTTCCGTAGTCAGTAGCGATAACGTCGCAAGTGAACATCAAGTGAATATTTCTCCAAAACTTACCGAACCGGGTGTTACTGAGGAGCATCCTGCCCGCGTCACCATAGAAACGACGAACAGAGGAAAGTCACGTTATTTTTCAAGTATGCGAACCGGATTGCACTTTCATCCTGAGTATGGCGGCGATCGGAGCGACGATCCACGTGGGCTCGTTTTGCGGGAGGCAAACGGTGACTATACCCGAGAGGGAGGACGGTGGCAGTTTGAGCCGCATGACGGCGGTGGTGGTGGAGCAGGTCTTGCAGGCGTTGTAATCGAAGCAGGAGAAACTGTCTCAAACGAGTATCTTGTGCTGGATGATTCAACTGTATCTGGATATTATGCATCCGGAAAGTATCGCTTTGAAGCACCTGTTGTCATCAGGCCAGACGCTGAAAAGGGCGAGCCGTCTGGTATCGTTGCTGAATTTATGTGGGGCTTCTCCCTCAAAGTTGAGAAGTAGATTATCTGTATCTACAGCTTAGAGTGATCGGTCGATGTTGTGAGTGAGGCAGGTGATCGTGAGTTCCCGGAACTGCTTCCACCAGTGTCGTGAGCGGACGAATGCGCCGTATTTCCGTTTGAGGCGAGAGTTCACCGTCTCGTTCTGACTACGTTGGCCGTAGAGGTCGGCATCCAGCCGAGCGTTCCACGCCCTGTGGAGCGGCGAAAATACTCGGTGCTTGATGAGCGGACGAACACCATCTTCACGGGCTAACGCGCGAATCTTCTGGTCGTCGTATCCTTTGTCGCCGAGAAGAATCGCTACACTATTGGTATTCCGCTTGATGAGCGGCGGCGCGATCTTCGAGTCGTGTTTTCTGGTCGTCGTCACGTGTAAGTCGATGATTGCGTTCACTCTCGTGTCCACGAGAAGGGTAACTTTCAACTGCTGAATCGTCAGCTTCGTTCGCTTCGTGTAGTGCTTCGAGGCGTGACTGCGGTCAAAGCCGGAGGCATCGATCCCGACGACACCGTTAGTCGGGAGAAGCGTGACTGAGAGATTGAGAAGAACCCGCCAAACAGCCATGTCAAGTCGGTTGAACGCCTTACACAACGTCGAAGGAGACGGAATTTCCTCAAGATTGAGGGCACTCCGAATCCGGGGCATCTCAATAAGTTCGTCAAGAAGCGTCCGGTACGTCGTATTCTTCCGAACCTTAAGACAGAGGAGGACGATGTGCTGGTGGAGTGTGTACCGCCGTTTCGAGAACTTCGATGAGTAGCGAGTGACAGCTCGACGAGCCAAGTGATACGCCTGCTCAACGAACCGGAGCAACCGCGACTTCGGGAGGGCCTGCATTCGGTCACACTACTGCTCGATCCTGTAATTCTCTGAGGATTTCAACAGAGCCGCCAGTGGTGACAGCTCGCCGCACAGAGGTGATTCCCCAGAGAGCGGTAGTTCGGCGTAGACTTATCGCTCCCACTGTTTTGATGGCTTCTACCGGTGAGACACCGAGGAGTGCTGATCCGGCGAGGGCG
>Ga0207813_100512_pt1 | contig 20632 bp, 18 predicted proteins | sample A23E3SouthBayCA_2_FD_187730 | JGI IMG/M metagenome (GOLD analysis project Ga0207813, IMG submission 187730) | Aerobic enrichment media microbial communities from Eden Landing Ponds, California, USA - A23 E3 (4) (SPAdes) | ecosystem: Environmental > Aquatic > Marine > Unclassified | place... | reverse complement strand
CTCTTCGCCGACAAAATCCTCGCCCAAAGCCTCTCCGTCGTCGCCCTCGTCCTCATCACCCTCGCCCTCCTCCGCATCCTCCCCGAGCTCGCCGCACTCCTCGACGACGCCCTCTACGTCGCCACCAAAACCGACTACAACCTCGAAGACCACTTCACCCGATAACCCCCGAAAACTCGAACCCCGACGCCCAATTAATCGACGGATGGTCGATCTCCGCCTCGAACCGTAACTCCATCTTCTGTGTCGTCGCTTCCCTCACCGGTATCCAGTAGAACGTCTCCGTTTCCGGATACCGAACGAAGAACGCGTCTATCTCGTCCTCGTACGTCGTCTCGTGGTACTCGCCGTCCCGCGTGGTCTGAGAGTGCGTATTGAACCGGATCGTGTCCGGCTTGTTCTTCCATGCCGTCTTACACTGGACGCGATACAGCGTTCCGCTGTCGTCGACAACTAAATCGTACTTGTCGTTGTCCCCAAACGGAACCGACACCCGATACCCGTGGCTGACGAGCTCGTGTAACGCCGCGACCTCCGTCTCGTCCCCGACCGACTTGCTGTTTCGCACAGCCGTCAGACTCACCACTCACCAATAATCGTTTGGAGGGGACTAATCGCTACGAGGTTTGCGTCGAAAGGAAAGCGCCCGAGGCGGGATTTGAACCCGCGTCACAACCGTGACAGGGTTGTATGATGGGCCACTACACCACCCGGGCTCCCTGCACTCATTCGTAGCCGGGTGTTACAGATAAGGGTTTCCAATCGAGAGTGGCGTGTGAGGGCGTCTCGTCCGGTATTCGGGTGCATGGCGTGTTGTTTTGGCAAGGGTTAAGTAGGTTTCGCGTGTACGTGCCTGTAGTATCTCGTGAGAGCCACTTCTCCCCCCAGGCAGGTGTTCCCATGGTAGATGACGTAACTAACCACGAACTCGTACCCGAGCATGAGCTTCTCGAGGAGGACGCGGTGGAGTCCGTTCTCGAGGAGTATGATATCGAACGTACCGACCTCCCGAAGATCAAGCGCAAGGACCCGGCGCTCCCGGACGACGCGAGCGCGGGTGACGTCGTGAAGATCACGCGGGATTCCCGAACGACTGACACAGCGATTGTGTACCGACTGGTGATCGATTGATGGAACTCGACAACAAACGCACGCTCTCGAAGGCGTATTTCTCGAAGGAACGACTCGCAGAACATCACTATCGCTCGTTCAACGCCTTCTTGAAGCGCGGAATGCAGGAGGTCGTTGACGAGAAGGAGACGATCGACACGGACATCGGCGACAAGGAAGAGGAGGAGCCGGTGTGGGTGGAACTCGGTGACGTTCGCATTCTGACGCCGCGCGTGCGTGAGGCGGACGGGTCCGAGGAACTGCTCTATCCGCAGGAGGCGCGGTTGCGGAACATCACGTACTCGGCGCCCGTGTTCATGGAGATGTCCATCAAGCGCGGCGGCGAGGAGGAGCCGGAGGAGCTCTTGGACACGACCGAGACGAAGGTGGGTCGGATGCCCATCATGGTCGGGTCCGATAAGTGCAATATCTCCGACTTCAGCGAGGAGGAACTCATCGATATCGGCGAGGACCCCGAAGACCCCGGTGGGTACTTCATCGTGAACGGGTCCGAGCGCGTGCTGATGACGTCGGAGGACCTCGCGCCGAACAAGATTCTCGCGGAGTACGACACGAAGTACGGCGACGAGATTCAGGTCGCGAAGACGTTCAGTCAGCGACGAGGATATCGAGCGCTCGTACTGTGTGAGCGCAACCGCTCCGGCCTTCTCGAAGTCTCTTTCCCCTCCGTTTCCGGTTCTATCGATTTCGTCACGCTCGTTCGCGCGCTCGGCCTCGAATCCGACGAGGAGATCGTCCACCGCGTCAGCGACGACCCCGAGATCGTGAAGTTCATGCTCGAAAACCTGGAGGAAGCGGACGTTCAGACCCAGGAAGAAGCTATCGAGACGCTCGGGAAGCGCGTCGCGTCCGGCCAGGGCAAGAACTACCAGTTGAAGCGTGCGAACTACGTCATCGACCGCTACCTGCTCCCGCACCTCCACGAGGAGGGTATCGAGGAGGAGGAGACGCGGATGAACAAGGCGTTCTACCTCTGTCGGATGGCGGAGGCGTGTTTCGAACTCGCGCTCGACCGCCGCGAGTCCGACGACAAGGACCACTACGCGAACAAGCGCCTGAAGGTCAGCGGCGACCTGATGCGTGACCTGTTCCGCACCGCGCTGAACAAGCTGTCGCGGGACGTGAAGTACCAGCTCGAACGCGCGAACATGCGGAACCGGCAGCTCACCGTGAACACGGTCGTGCGGTCGGACGTGCTCACGGAACGCCTCGAACACCCCATCGCGACGGGGAACTGGGTTGGCGGCCGCAGTGGCGTGAGCCAGCTCGTCGACCGCACCGACCACATGGGCGTTCTCTCGCACTTGCGGCGGCTTCGCAGTCCGCTCAGCCGGTCGCAGCCGCACTTCGAGGCGCGCGACCTGCACGCGACCCAGTGGGGTCGCATCTGTCCCTCCGAGACGCCGGAGGGACCGAACTGTGGGTTGGTGAAGAACTTCGCGCAGGCGATGGAGCTCTCACAGAACGTCGACGACGAACAGGAGCTGAAACGGGAACTCTCCTCGATGGGGGTCGAGGGCGTCCCCGGTCTCACCACCGAACCCACCTCCGCAGACGACTAACATGAGCCAGTCACAGGAAGCGAAAGTCTACGTGAACGGCAGCCTCGTCGGGACGCACGACGACCCGCACGAGCTCGCCGAGAGCATCCGAGAAGCGCGACGCCGCGGCGACATCAGCGACATGGTGAACGTCTCGGTGAAAGAACGCACGGGCGAAGTCATCGTGAACGCGGACGCGGGCCGCGCCCGCCGCCCGCTCCTCGTCGTCGAGGACGGCGAACCGCTCATCACCGAGTCCGACCTCGAAGCGCTCGAGAACGAGGAGGTCGAGTTCGAGACGCTCGTCGACGAGGGGAAGGTCGAGTTCATCGACGCCGAGGAGGAAGAGGACATCCTCGTCGCCGTCGAGGAAGAGGACCTCACCGAGGACCACACGCACCTCGAAATCGACCCGCAGCTCATCTTCGGTATCGGAGCGGGGATGATTCCGTACCCCGAGCACAACGCCAGTCCGCGTATTACGATGGGTGCGGGGATGATGAAGCAGAGTCTGGGCCTGCCGGCGGCGAACTACCGCATCCGGCCGGACACCCGCCAGCACCTGATGCATTACCCGCAGAAGGCGATGGTGAACACCCAGACGACGGAACAGATCGGATACGACGACCGGCCGGCCGGTCAGAACTTCACGGTCGCCGTAATGAGCTACGAGGGGTTCAACATCGAGGACGCGCTCGTCATGAACAAGGGGTCCGTGGAGCGCGCGCTCGCCCGCTCGCACTTCTTCCGCACCTACGAGGGCGAGGAACGGCGCTACCCCGGCGGTCAGGAGGACCGCTTCGAGATGCCGGACGACGACGTGCGCGGCGCACGCGGCGAGGACGCGTACAAGCACCTCGACGAGGACGGCCTCGTCAACCCCGAGACGCGCGTGGACGAGAACTCCGTCCTGCTCGGGAAGACCAGTCCGCCCCGGTTCCTCGAGGAACCCGACGAGATGGGTGGACTGAGCCCGCAGAAGCGCCGTGAGACCTCCGTGACGATGCGGTCCGGCGAGGACGGCGTCGTGGACACGGTGACGCTGATGGAAGGCGAGGACGGCAGTAAGCTCGCGAAGGTGAGCGTTCGCGACGAACGCATCCCCGAACTCGGGGACAAGTTCGCGAGCCGACACGGCCAGAAGGGCGTCGTCGGCCACCTCGCGCCCCAGGAAGACATGCCGTTCACGCAGGAGGGCGTCGTGCCCGACCTCGTGCTGAACCCGCACGCGCTGCCGTCCCGGATGACGGTCGGTCACGTGCTGGAGATGCTCGGCGGGAAGTCCGGCGCGCTCGAAGGCCGAACGGTCGACGGGACCGCGTTCACGGGCGAGGACGAGGAAGAGATCCGGAACTCGCTCCAGGAGCGCGGCTTCAAGTCGAGCGGGAAGGAAGTCCTCTACTCGGGCGTCTCCGGCGAGAAGATCGAGGCCGAGATCTTCGTCGGGAACATCTTCTACCACAAGCTCTACCACATGGTGTCGAACAAGATGCACGCCCGGTCGAAGGGGCCGGTGCAGGTCTTGACTCGACAGCCGACCGAGGGACGCGCCCGCGAAGGCGGTCTCCGGCTCGGGGAGATGGAGCGAGACACGGTCATCGCCCACGGCGCGGCGATGGTGCTGAAGGAACGCCTCCTCGAATCCTCCGACCAGGAGTACGTCGACATCTGTGGGAACTGCGGGATGACCGCGGTGGAGAACAGAGAACAGCGCCGCGTTTACTGTCCGAACTGCGGCGAGGAGACGGATGTGCACAGCATCGAGATGAGTTACGCGTTCAAACTCCTCCTCGACGAGATGAAGGCGCTCGGCATCGCGCCGCGACTCGAACTGGAGGACGCAGTCTAACATGAGTGCAGGACAATCACCCAAGGAGATAGGCGAAATCAGCTTCGGGCTGATGGACCCCGAGGAGTACCGGGACATGAGTGCGACGAAGGTCATCACGGCCGACACGTACGACGACGACGGCTTCCCCATCGACATGGGCCTCATGGACCCTCGACTGGGCGTCATCGACCCCGGTCTGGAGTGCAAGACGTGCGGCGGCCGCTCCGGCTCGTGTAACGGCCACTTCGGCCACATCGAGCTCGCCGCGCCCGTCATCCACGTCGGGTTCTCGAAGCTCATTCGTCGCCTCCTCCGCGGCACCTGCCGCGAGTGTAGTCACCTCCTGCTCACCGAGGACGAACAGGAGCAGTTCCTCGACGACGTGGAGCGAACCCGCGGCCTCCAGCAGGACGTTTCCGACGTGACGAAGAACGCGATCCGGGAGGCCCGGAAGAAGTCGCACTGTCCGCACTGCGGGGAAGTCCAGTACGACGTGAAACACGAGAAACCCACGACGTACTACGAGGTCCAGCAGGTCCTCGCGAGCGACTACCCCGAACGCATCGCGTCCGCGATGCAGCCCGAGGACGACGAGGACGACGCCATCAGTCCCCAGGAACTGGCGGACGAGTCCGGCGTCGACCTCTCCCGCATCAACGACATCCTCAGCGGGGAGTTCCGGCCGCGACGCGAAGACCGCGAGGCGCTGGAGAAGGCGCTCGGCACGGACCTCACGACCGAGGACATGAACAAGCTCATGCCGAGCGACATCCGGGACTGGTTCGAGGACATCCCGAACGAAGACCTCGAAGTGCTCGGCGTCGACGCCGAGCACAGCCGTCCCGAGTGGATGATTCTCACCGTCCTCCCGGTTCCGCCGGTCACCGCGCGCCCGTCCATCACGCTGGACAACGGTCAGCGCAGCGAGGACGACCTGACGCACAAGCTCGTGGACATCATCCGCATCAATCAGCGGTTCATGGAGAACCGCGAAGCGGGTGCGCCCCAGCTCATCATCGAGGACCTCTGGGAACTCCTCCAGTACCACGTCACGACGTTCATGGACAACGAGATTTCGGGGACGCCGCCCGCCCGACACCGCTCCGGCCGCCCGCTCAAGACGCTCAGTCAGCGTCTCAAGGGCAAGGAAGGACGGTTCCGCGGGTCGCTCTCCGGGAAGCGCGTGAACTTCAGCGCGCGTACCGTCATTAGCCCCGACCCGACGCTCAGCCTGAACGAGGTCGGTGTTCCGGACCGCGTCGCGACGGAGATGACGCAGACGATGGTCGTCAACGACCAGAACATCGAACGCGCCCGCCGCTACGTTCGGAACGGACCCGAGACGCATCCGGGCGCGAACTACGTGAAGCGGCCGGACGGCCGGCGCGTCCGCGTCACCGAGAAGGTCTGTGAGGAACTCGCGGAACGCGTCGAACCCGGCTGGGAGGTCCAGCGACACCTCATCGACGGCGACGTCATCATCTTCAACCGTCAGCCGTCCCTGCACCGGATGTCTATTATGGCGCACGAAGTCGTCGTGATGCCGTACAAGACGTTCCGCCTCAACACGGTCGTCTGCCCGCCGTACAACGCTGACTTCGACGGCGACGAGATGAACATGCACGCCCTCCAGAACGAGGAGGCTCGCGCGGAGGCGCGCGTGCTGATGCGCGTGCAGGAGCAGATCCTCAGCCCGCGGTTCGGCGAGAACATCATCGGCGCGATTCAGGACCACATCAGCGGGATGTACCTGTTGACGAACGACAACCCGTCGTTCAACGAGACGCAAGCGCTCGACCTCCTCCGCGAAACCCGCATCAACGAACTCCCTGACCCCGCGGGCGAGGAAGCGGACGGCACGCCCTACTGGACGGGCCGCCAGCTGTTCAGCGAACTCCTTCCCGACGACCTCAACCTCGAATTCACCGGTACCACCGGCGACCAGGTCGTCATCGAGGACGGCCAGCTCATTGAGGGCACTATCGCCGAGGACGAGGTCGGCGAGTTCGGGAGCGAAATCGTCGACACCATCACCAAAGTGTACGGCAACACGCGTTCGCGCATCTTCATCAACGAGATTGCCGCGCTCGCGATGCGCGCCATCATGCACTTCGGGTTCAGTATCGGTATCGACGACGAGACGATTAGTTCGAACGCCCGCGACCGCATCGACGAGTCCGTTCAGAACGCGTACGACCGCGTGCAGGAACTCATCGAGACCTACGAGAACGGCGACCTCGAAAGCCTGCCCGGCCGTACCGTCGACGAGACGCTCGAGATGAAGATCATGCAGACGCTCTCGAAGGCGCGTGACTCCGCGGGCGACATCGCGGAGGACGACTTCGCCGACGACAACCCCGCCGTCGTCATGGCGGAGTCCGGTGCGCGTGGTGGCATGTTGAACCTCACGCAGATGGCCGGTATGGTCGGTCAGCAGGCAGTTCGCGGCGAACGCATCAACCGCGGATACGAGAACCGGACGCTCAGCCACTATCCCGAGAACGAACTCTCCGCGGAAGCCCACGGGTTCGTCGAGAACTCGTACGCTGACGGCCTGACGCCGACGGAGTTCTTCTTCCACGCGATGGGTGGCCGCGAAGGCCTGGTCGACACGGCAGTCCGGACGTCCAAGTCCGGCTACCTCCAGCGCCGCCTCATCAACGCGCTCTCCGAACTCGAAACCCAGTACGACGGCACGGTTCGAGACACCTCGGACACCATCGTGCAGTTCGAGTTCGGCGAGGACGGCACCAGTCCCGTCCGCGTGTCCTCCAACGAGGACACCGACATCGACGTGGACAACGTCGCGGACCGCATCCTCGAAACCGAGTTCGAGACCGACGAAGACCTCGAGGAGTTCCTCGGGGAGAAAGAACCGCCGACGAACCTCTCCGAACACGGCGAGTCCTGGCTCGCGGAGGGTGACGACTGATGACTGAAATCACCGACGACATCGAAGCCGCCGTAGAGGACCGCAGCCTCCCGCGACGGCTCAAAGAAGAGGTCTACGACGCGGTCGAAGCGCGTGACGGCGTCACGACCAAGCAGGCAGAACAGATCGCGAAAGCCGTCGAGTCCCAGTACCTCGACACGCGCGTCGACCCGCTCGACCCGGTCGGGACGGTGAGCGCGCAGTCCATCGGGGAGCCCGGGACGCAGATGACGATGAACACGTTCCACTACGCGGGCGTCGCGGAGATGGACGTGACGCAGGGCCTTCCGCGCCTCATCGAACTCGTGGACGCCCGAAAGAACCCGGACACGCCCGTGATGACCGTCCACCTGGACGAGGAACACCGGGGCACTCGGGAGAAAGCCCACGAGGTCGTGTGGAACATCGAGTCCACGAAAATCCTCTCGCTCGGCGACATCTCGACGAACGTCGCCGACATGATCGTCAGCATCAACCTGAACGAGGACACGCTCCAGGAGCGCTGGCCGACCATGGACTCCACGAACGAGATCGCGGGCGACATCGCGGACATCATCGAGGACTCCCTCGGCGTGAAAGTCACCCAGCAGGGGACCGTCCTCGAGTTCGGCCCCGAGGAGCCGAGCTACCGCGACCTCCTCCAGCTCGTCGAACAGCTCCGCGACGTGGTGTTCAAGGGAATCGAGGACGTCACGCGCGTCGTCGTCCGGAAGGAGGACACCGAGGAGGGCGAGGAGTTCGTCCTCTACACCGAGGGTTCGGCGCTCAAGAAGGTGCTTCGCATCGACGGCGTCGACGAGACCCGGACCTCGTGTAACAACATCCACGAGATTCACAAGACGCTCGGCATCGAGGCCGCGCGCGAAGCCATCATCAACGAGACGATGGACACGCTCGAAGAACAGGGCCTCGGTGACGTGAACATCCGCCACCTGATGCTGGTCGCGGACATCATGACGAACGACGGCACCATCCAGTCCATCGGCCGCCACGGCATCAGCGGGAACAAGGACTCCGTGCTCGCACGCGCGGCGTTCGAGGTCACGGTCAACCACCTCCTCGACGCCGCCATCTACGGCGAAGCGGACGACCTCGACGGCGTCATCGAGAACGTCATCGTCGGCAAACCCGTCAAACTCGGGACCGGCGACGTCGACCTCCGGATGGGCTCCAAGTCGGACTGATGACGGTCACGCTCTCCGACGACGCCCGCCAGTGCATCGTCGCGTTTGAGGAAGTCACGGACGCCACTGCCGTCGACTGCCTTGTCGACGACGAGAACGACCGCGTCGTCTTCGTCGTCAAAGCGGGCGAAATCGGGAGCGCCATCGGCCCCGGCGGTCGGAACGTCGAGCGCGTCGAGGACGAACTCGGCCGGGACGTCAAACTCGTCGAGGACGCGCCGACGCCGGAGGCGTTCGTCGCGAACGCGCTCAGCCCCGCCGCCGTCTACAACGTCACCATCAGCGAGAACCGCGACACCGTCGCGTACGCCGAGGTCGCGCACGAGGACCGCGGCGTCGCCATCGGCGAAGCCGGGCACAACATCGAGCTCGCGAAGACGCTCGCGAAACGCCACTTCGACATCGACGACATCCAACTGACCTGAGCGGGCCGTGTTCCTCTGTCACACGCGCGTCGACGCGAAAGGCCGAATTTAAGTATTTGCCTCCGTAATCCATCCGTATGGCTAACGGCAAGTATGCCGCCCGTAAGCTGAAGAAGGACCGCCAGAGTCACCGGTGGTCCGACTCGGATTACGCGCGGCGAGAGCGCGGGCTCCGGTCGAAGTCCGACCCGCTCGAGGGCGCGCCGCAGGGTCGCGGCATCGTCCTGGAGAAGGTTGGTATCGAAGCAAAGCAGCCGAACTCGGCGATCCGGAAGTGCGTCCGAGTGCAGCTCATCAAGAACGGGAAGCAGGTCACCGCGTTCTGTCCCGGTGACGGCGCTATCTCGTTCATCGACGAGCACGACGAGGTCACCATCGCCGGTATCGGCGGTGCGAAGGGTCGTGCGATGGGCGACCTCTCCGGCGTGAACTACAAGGTCGAGAAAGTGAACGGTGTCTCGATGATCGAGCTCGTGCGTGGGAACGCGGAGAAGCCGGTACGATGAGCAGCGACGCACCCGAGCCCGAGACGCCCGCTGGCAGCGAGGAGGCGGAGGCGAACGCCGAACTCTTCGGGAAGTGGAGCGTCACGGACATCCAGTACCGCGACCCGAGCACGCGGCGCTACATCACGGTCACGCCCATCGCGCACACGATGGGGCGACACGCGAACAAGCAGTTCAAGAAGAGCGAGATCTCCATCGTGGAGCGCCTCACGAACCGTCTGATGCAGACGGAGGACAACACGGGGAAGAAGCAGAAGGCCCTCCAGATCGTGCGCGAGGCGTTCGACACGATTCACGAGCGCACGGAGGAGAACCCCGTGCAGGTGCTCGTGCGCGCGGTCGAGAACGCCGCGCCCCGCGAGGAGACGGTTCGCCTGAAGTACGGCGGTATCTCGGTGCCGAAGGCGGTCGACGTCGCGCCCCAGCGCCGTGTCGACCAGGCGTTGAAGTTCATCGCGGACGGCATGCACTCCGCGTCCTTCAAGTCGGCCACGAGCGCGTCGGACGCGCTCGCGGAGCAGCTCCTCGGTGCGGCTGACTACGACGTGCAGACGTACGCCGTCAGTCAGAAGGAGGAGAAGGAACGCGTCGCCGCGGCGGCACGCTAACGCGGTTTTCTTTCGTTTCTCACAGCCGAGTAGCGGTTGCTCAGTCCGCGGCGGGGCCGTTCGTGGTCGGTTGGCTGTCGACGTACGCGCGGACGAGGTCGACGAGTTCGCGGCGGTACGTGGACTGGTCGGGGTCGTCCGCGAAGGACGCGAAGCGGTCGCGGAACTCGTCGACGCTCACGTGGGGCGTGTCCTCGTCGGCGGCGTGCGCGAGGTCGTAGAGTCGGCTGGTCGGACTGATGGCGTCGTGGCGTTCGAGGAGCGCGAGCGCGAACGCGGCGTTCACGGCGGTCATCCCGGGGTCGGCGCCGGCGGTGATGCGGTGGCCGTCCCGGGCCGGCTCGGGGCGGTCGGAGACGGCGGCGGCGAGTTCGGATTCGAGGAACGCCGCGAGCTTATCCGCCGGGCCGACGGTGAGCGTGATGTCGTCGGCGTAGATGTCCTTCGCGTGGTTCGCGAGCTGATAGCACTGCGTGAGCACGCGCCGCTCGACCTGTCGCCCGGGAAGCGCGAGGAAGAGAACTTCATCCATCGAGAGCGTGTGGGAGGGATGGCCTTCCTCGTGGCGGTGCATGTGCGCGTACTCGTGGAGCGCGAGTTCGCGCGCCATCGCGGACGTTGCGGCCTTCCGGGAGATGTTGAGGACGTGGTGGTCGTCGTGGTGGCCCGCCCACGTGCGCTCGTCCGGGTTCTCGCGGACGTGGACGTGCACGGGCTTGCTGAGGTCGTGGTCTATCTCGAAGACGTCACGGGCACCGAGAAACGGTGCGGTCGGACCCGCACCTTGCACGAGAACATCCATGTAAGTCGTTAGCACGGTTCGAGCGAATAAGGCTCTTGCGCCCGCCGCGGGTCCTGCTGTGATACCCGATACCGTACGGAGACGGCTTCCTCGCGGAGAAACACTACCCTTTTGAACCCGCTGCCGGTATAATCCTCCATAATGGGCCGACGCAAGAAGATCGTCGAACAGTGCGAGCGGCTGATGGACGAACCGGAGAACATCCGGAACATCGCCATCGCCGCCCACGTCGACCACGGGAAGACCACCCTCACCGACAACCTCCTCGCCGGCGCGGGGATGATCTCCGACGAGACCGCGGGCGAGCAGCTCGCGATGGACACGGAGGAGGACGAACAGGAGCGCGGTATCACCATCGACGCCGCGAACGTCTCCATGACGCACGAGTACGAGGATACGAACCACCTCGTGAACCTCATCGACACGCCCGGCCACGTCGACTTCGGTGGCGACGTGACGCGTGCGATGCGTGCGGTCGACGGCGCGCTCGTCGTCGTGGACGCCGTCGAGGGCGCGATGCCGCAGACGGAGACCGTCGTCCGGCAGGCGCTCCGCGAGGGCGTGAAGCCGACGCTGTTCATCAACAAGGTCGACCGCCTCATCAGCGAACTCCAGGAAGGCCCGCAGGAGATGCAGGAGCGGCTTCTCGACGTCATCAACGACGTGAACGAGCTCATTCGCGGGATGACCGAGGACCGCGACGACATCGACGACTGGACGGTCAGCGTCGAGGACGGCACGGTCGCGTTCGGGTCCGCACTCTACAAGTGGGGCGTCTCGATGCCGTCGATGCAGCGCACCGGCATCGACTTCGGTGACATCATCGACCTCGAACGCAACGACAAGCGCCAGGAACTCCACGACCGCACGCCGCTCGCGGACGTCGTCCTGGACATGGTCGCGGAGCACTTCCCGAACCCCATCGAGGCGCAGCCCCGCCGTATTCCCACTGTCTGGCGTGGCGACGCGGACTCCGACCTCGCCCACGACATGCGGGACGTCAACCCCGACGGCGAAGTCGTTCTCATGGTGACCGACATCGGCGTTGACCCCCACGCGGGCGAAATCGCCGCGGGTCGTGTCTTCTCCGGAACGCTGGAGAAGGGCCAGGACCTCCATGTCTCCGGCACCGCGAACACGAACCGCGTGCAGTCCGTCGGTATCTACATGGGTGGCGAACGCGAGGAAGTTGACCGTGTTCCCGCCGGCAACATCGCCGCTGTCACCGGTCTGAAGGACGCCATCGCCGGCTCCACGGTCTCCTCGGTGGAGATGACGCCGTTCGAGTCCATCGAACACATCAGCGAGCCCGTCATCACGAAGTCCATCGAGGCGAAGAACATGGACGACCTGCCGAAGCTCATCGAGACGCTCCAGCAGGTCGCGAAGGAGGACCCCACCATCCAGATCGAGATCAACGAGGACACCGGCGAACACCTCGTCAGCGGTCAGGGTGAACTCCACCTCGAAGTCATCACGCAGCGCATCGAGCGCAACCAGGGCATCCCGGTCATCACGGGCGAACCCATCGTCGTCTACCGGGAAGCGCCGACTCAGGAGTCCCGCGAGGTCGAAGGGCGTTCCCCGAACAACCACAACCGGTTCTACATCACCGTCGAACCGCTCGAGCAGGACATCGTCGACGCCATCCAGCTCGGCGAGGTCTCCATGGACATGCCCGAGCAGGAACGCCGTGAGGCGCTCCAGGAACTCGGGATGGACAAGGACACCACGCAGAACGTCGAGGAGATCCACAAGACGAACGTCTTCATCGACGACACGAAGGGTATCCAGCACCTGAACGAGACGATGGAACTCGTCCTCGAAGGCCTGCAGGGCGCCCTCGACAACGGCCCGCTCGCGAACGAGCCCGTTCAGGGCGCGCTGTTCCGCCTGCACGACGCTCGTCTCCACGAGGACGCCATCCACCGCGGCCCCGCACAGGTCATCCCCGCAGTGCGTGACGCGGTCCACCGCGCGCTCATCGACGCGCAGGTTCGCCTCCTCGAACCGATTCAGGACGTCCGCATCGACGTCCCGAGCGAACACATGGGCGCGGCGTCCGGCGAGATTCAGGGTCGCCGTGGCCGCGTCGACGACATGTACCAGGAAGGCGACCTGATGGTCGTCGAGGGCATCGCGCCCGTCGAGGAGATGATCGGCTTCTCCAGCGACATCCGCTCCGCGACCGAGGGTCGCGCGTCCTGGAACACCGAGAACGCCGGCTTCCGCGTGCTCTCCGACAACCTCCAGCCCGAGAAGATCACGGAGATCCGCGAGCGCAAGGGCATGAAGACCGAGCTCCCCGAGAGCATCGACTACTTCTAACGCCGTCGTTCGACCGCGGGCCTCCACACCCGTTCACCGTTTCACGATAGTTCCGGGAGCGGTGCGTCCGGCAATTTCGACCCCTGCCGAAGGCTTATACCGCACAGGGATGTGAGGAGTGGGTATGCACGCAGGCAGGGATGCTGCGAGCCGTATCGACGCGGAGCCACCGGTATCGCGCTTCGCGTCGACAATTAGGGACATCCCGACTGCACGAGGTGGTGGCCGTGAGTGAGGACGCGGTGCGGCAGGCGCACACGGTCCGCCTCGAACTCGTGGACGAACCGGGCGAACTCCTCGCGGCGCTCCAGCCCATCGCGGAGAACGGCGGGAACCTCCTGAGCGTGTTCCACGAACGCGGGCACGTCACGCCGCGCGGCCACATTCCCGTGGAGGTCGACCTCGAGTGTACGGCCGGCCAGTTCGACACCATCGTCGAGGCGCTCCGGGAGAACGGCGTGAACGTCACGCAAGCCGGTGCGGAGGCGTACGGCGAAGAGGTGACGGTCATCATCGCCGGCCACCTCGTCGACACCGACCTCTCGGACACGCTCTCCCGGCTCGAATCGGAGGCGGAGGCGAGCGTGACGGACTTCTCGTTGAGTTCGGAGGAAGGGACGAGCGAGCGGTCGAGCGCGCGCGTCCGACTCGCCGTCGAATCCGGGTCGGTGGAACGCACGCTGGAGGCGGTACGCAGTATCGCGGACGAGAAGGGACTGCGCGTGGTTGCGCCGTTCGCGGGGGTGGCCTGAATGCGGCTCTGCATCTTCGGTGCGGGTGCGGTCGGAGCGTCGGTCGCTCGGCTCGCGGGCGACTACGGACACACGGTGACGGCGTTCGCGGATTCGACTGGCGCGGCCGTCGACGCCGGCGGTATCGACGTTGCGGGCGCGCTCGCGCACAAGGACCGCGTCGGGTCGGTCGGCGAGTCCGACCCGGCGGACGCGCTCGCGGCCGAGTACGACGTGCTCGTGGAGGCGACACCGACGACGCTCGGGGACGCACACCCCGGGTTCGAGCACGTCGAGGCGGCGTTCGACCGCGACAAGCACGTCGTGCTCGCGAACAAGGGTCCGGTCGCCGAACGCTACGACGACGTGGTCGCGCTCGCTGATTCGAGCGTGGGCGAACTCCGGTTCGAGGCGACTGTCGCCGGAACGATTCCCGTCCTCTCCACTATCGAAGGCGTCGGTGCGGCGCGCGTGAACGCGGTGCGGGGCGTGTTCAACGGAACCGCGAACTTCGTGCTTTCCCGGATGAGCGCCGACGGACTGGGGTACGAGCACGTGCTCGCGGAAGCCCAGGACTTGGGCGTGGCGGAAGCCGACCCCTCGTTCGACGTGGACGGCACGGACGCCGCGCTCAAGGGCGCGATTCTCGCGAACGTCATCCACGGCGGCGGGTACTCGCTCGCGGACGTGGACGTGGAAGGCATCGAGGACTTCCCGGGGAGCGCACTGGAGGTCGCCGCGGAGGACGGTCGCACGGTCCGCCTCATCGGCGAGGTTACCGCAGGCGGCGACATCCGCGTCAGCCCGCGCCTCGTCCCTGAAAACGACCCGCTCGCCGTCACCGGCACGGACAACATCGTCCAGCTCGACACGGAGCACGCGGGCCGACTGAACCTCAGCGGCGCGGGCGCGGGCGGTCCCGAGACTGCGACGGCGGTGCTGGCGGACATCACGCGACTCCCCTGACTGGGAGGAGTTAGCACGACACTCACTCTCACTAATCGCCAGACTGCGCGGCGATGCGGCTAAGGGGATTCCGAAATGGTTTTAACCGAATCAGGCGAATAAAACGCACAGAGCGCACTTACGCGCGAATCCTGACCATGAGCGACAAACCGCACCAGAACCTGGCCGTCATCGGCCACGTTGACCACGGAAAGAGCACGATGGTCGGCCGACTCCTCTACGAAACGGGGAGCGTGCCCGAGCACGTCATCGAACAGCACAAGGAAGAAGCCGAGGAGAAGGGCAAGGGCGGATTCGAGTTCGCCTACGTCATGGACAACCTCGCGGAAGAGCGTGAGCGCGGTGTCACCATCGACATCGCCCACCAGGAGTTCGACACCGACGATTACTACTTCACTATCGTCGACTGTCCGGGCCACCGCGACTTCGTGAAGAACATGATCACGGGCGCGTCCCAGGCCGACAACGCCGTTCTCGTCGTCGCCGCCGACGACGGTGTCGCGCCCCAGACCCGCGAGCACGTCTTCCTCGCGCGCACCCTCGGTATCGACGAACTCATCGTCGCCGTCAACAAGATGGACGTCGTCGACTACGAGGAAGCCACCTACAAGCAGGTCGTCTCCGACGTGAAAGACCTCTTCAAGCAGGTCCAGTTCAACACGGACGACGCTTCCTTCATCCCGACGTCCGCCTTCGAGGGCGACAACGTCTCGGAAGCCTCCGAGAACACGCCGTGGTACGACGGCGAAACGCTCCTCGAGGCCCTCAACAGCCTGCCGGAGCCGCAGCCGCCGACGGACGCGCCGCTGCGCCTCCCGATTCAGGACGTCTACACCATCTCCGGCATCGGTACCGTCCCCGTCGGACGTATCGAGACTGGAACGATGAACACGGGCGACAACGTCAGCTTCCAGCCGTCTGACGTCGGTGGCGAGGTCAAGACCATCGAGATGCACCACGAGGAAGTCCCGAGCGCCGAGCCCGGTGACAACGTCGGATTCAACGTGCGCGGCATCGGTAAGGACGACATCCGTCGCGGTGACGTCTGCGGTCCCGCCGACGAACCGCCGACGGTCGCGGAGACGTTCACGGCGCAGGTCGTCGTGATGCAGCACCCGTCCGTCATCACGGCCGGCTACACGCCCGTCTTCCACGCCCACACGGCGCAGGTCGCGTGTACCATCGAATCCATCGACAAGAAGATGGACCCCGCGAGCGGCGAGGTCGCCGAGGAGAACCCGGACTTCATCCAGTCCGGCGACGCCGCGGTCGTCACCGTCCGCCCGCAGAAGCCCCTCAGCATCGAGCCGTCCTCCGAGATTCCGGAACTCGGCTCCTTCGCGGTCCGCGACATGGGTCAGACCATCGCGGCCGGCAAGGTCCTCGACGTCAACGAGGCCTAACTAACGCATGCAACAGGCACGCGTTCGCCTCGCCGGTGTCAGTCCCGACGACCTCGACGACATCTGCGCTGATGTCCGAGAGATCGCGGAGAAAACCGGCGTTAACCTCAGCGGGCCGGTTCCGCTCCCCACAAAAACTCTCGAAGTCCCCTCGCGAAAGTCCCCCGACGGTGAAGGGACGGCGACGTGGGAACACTGGGAGATGCGCGTCCACAAGCGTCTTATCGACATCGACGCGGACGAGCGCGCGCTCCGACAGCTCATGCGAATCCAGGTCCCGAACGACGTCAGTATCGAAATCGTTCTGGAAGACTAAGAAGCGCTTCGCGCTTCTGAACAGCCAAACGGCAACGCCGTGAGGCAGAGTCAGCCCTTCGGGCTGACTGACCTAGCGAGCGGGCGTCGCCCGCGAGCCGAGAAGCGCGCCGCGCTTCTCACTGAGCGGCTCTCACGCGACTCTACTCTCTCCGTTATTCGACTCGCGTAGCGGCGGTTGCTCGCACGCCGAAGCAGTTCACGGCCGTCGACGGCCCACAGCGGCCGATAGGCGGTCTATAACATTGTCGCCGGTCCGGTACGGTCCCGGTAATGCTACCGCAACGACTCAGGCGGACGTTCGACCAGGCGAAGACGCGAGCGAAGTCCAGCGAGACGCTGTACAGTCTCGTGTACGATGTCGTGAACGCCGGGGAGTTCAGTGACCTCTACGAGCACGAGAAGATGCTGGCCGACTCCGTCCGCATCGACAACTACGCCGCGGCTATCCACCGGCACGTGTCGTCTGACGACGTGGTCGTTGACCTCGGAACCGGCACCGGTATCTTAGCGATACTGGCGGCACGCGAGGGCGCGACCGTCTACGCCATCGACCACTCGGAGTTCATCGAGGTCGCGGAACTGGTCGCCGAACACAACGGCGTGACGGACATCGACTTCCGACAGGTCCACAGCAAGGATTTCTCGTGCCCGGAGCCAGTCGACATCCTCCTCCACGAGCAGATGGGTGACGACCTATTCAACGAGAACCTCGTCGAGAACGTCCTGGACTTCAAAGAACGGTGCCTCGCCGACGACGCGCGGATTCTCCCCGGGCGCTTCGAGCTGTTCCTCGAACCAGTCACGTTGACGGACGACGAACGCTTCCCGTTCATCCACGAGCTGTCGGTCGCGGGCGTCGACTTCGGCGTGCTCGAAAACCATCCACTGTTGGACCCGTACAAGTCCACGGGCTACGAACGCCGGTTTGCCGACGCGTCGGCCGTCGACGGCTTCCTCTCGACGCCAGAGCCGATACTCTCGTTCGACCTCAATGACATGGGGAACGGGGACGACCTCCCGCCGGAGCTGACTGCGTCCCGCCGCGTCGACCGAGCCGGCGTGATGGACGGACTGTGCTTGTTCTTCGGCGTCACGTTCGACGACGACACCCACTTCGACACGTCCCCGTTCCACACCAACACGTCCTGGCGGAACCGAGTGCTGCGGACGCCCCAGCGAGAGTACGCCACCGACGATGAAATCGCGTACACCGTCGACATCGACTTCCTCACCAACACCGGCATGTGGGAGGTGGACGTCCACGGCTCGACGTGACCCGGAACGACGCGGACGAGGTTGCGTCCCCAGCCGCTCCACGCGCCGCCGTACTGGAAACAGAAGCCTGAAATACATCGGTCGACTTCAATTGGATGCGGGCTCGTAGATCAGTGGTAGATCGCTTCCTTCGCAAGGAAGAGGCCCTGGGTTCAAATCCCAGCGAGTCCACTTCACTTCCTTTCGCTTCTCTTCAGCCGCTCAGTGGAATCGCGCTCGTCGAAAAAAGAATGGGTCCAGGGGGTTACTCGACGGCGACAGTCGCGGTCGAGACGGTCGAACCGGATTCAGTGTCGATGACCTGTACGGTGAAGTCGCCTGCGGTCACCGAATCGTTCTCTACTTCACTGATTGTGAGCTGGTCACCGGCGTCGAATGAGCTGTCCGCGAGCGTGCTCGATATGTTCAGATTCCCGGTTGTTTCCCAGTCTTCGTCACTACTGTTCCAGTTGATGTCCGCAATCTGCGCGCCGGATTCGTTGGTTACTGTGAGGCGGAGGTTGGACTGCTTGATGGAATCGCCCTGCTGGTGATTGACGTACAGGACGGTGTCAACCGTGCTTGAGTTGAGTTGGCCGCCGGCGTCAGAGGCTCCGATGCTGGCCGTGGGTGCGGTGTTCTGGATGTCGTTGCCGAGGTTGAGGACGAACGCGCCGATGACCGCCGCGAGAATTACTGTGATGGCGACCATCAGGATAACCCCGATGACGGGGCTGACGGCCCGGTCGTCGTCCACTTCGAGGGATGGGATGGTGAGTTTCATTGGTTGCTTGCACTCTGGATGGCCGGCAACGCCATAGCGGCTGACGCGCTAGTAGCGGTTGGGAGGCCGCTTTCTTTCGGCACCCTGCGTGCGTACCTATCAAGTGGGCTTCTACTTGCTTAAAAGCATTCGCCGAGTACGTTGACATTACCTCTGTGCTGTCCGGCACACACGGGGTGACTAACACGCTGCGTTCGCGGTCGTTTCGGATTATTTCCCGTCGTTAGTCGTCGACGGGTCGCATGACACCCGTGAAGAGGCGACCGTCGCTCCGGGTTTCGTACTCGTCGAACGCGATTTCGACGGTGCGTTCGGTGCCGTCAGCGTGTACCGCGGGGAACTCGGTGCCGTTCCAGTCCACGTGCGTCTCGCCGGTTTCGAGGTAGGACTCGACGGCAGTTTCGTGGTCGTCGGCGAGGCGGTCCGGAATGATGGTGTCGAGGCGTTCGCCGTCGAGGTCGCTGGGAGTGTAGCCGAGAAGGTCCTCGACGGCGTCGTTTACGTACTCGATGTGACTAGTCTCGTCGATGGTGATGACGGTGTACTCGGTGTTCTTCACGAGCGCGTCGAACCGGGCTTTCGCGCGTTCGAGGTCGGCGCGCGCTTCGGCCTGTTCGATGGCGTTCTGGGTGCGGTTCGCGAGCAAGTCGTATTTCTCGGGACTGCCCTTCGGGAGGTAATCGGTCGCGCCCGCGGAGATGGCTTTGCTCGCGACGAGCTCGCTGCCACGCGCGGTGAACAGGAGGAAGGGGAGCGCGGGGTAGTCTTCGCGGATGTCTTCGAGGAGGTCGATGCCGGTGGCGTGCGGCATCTGGTAGTCCGAGATGACGCAGTGAACAGTCGATTCTTCGAGGCGGTCGAGTGCGTCCGCAGCGCTCGTCTCGATGACGGTTTCGAGGTTCGTGCCGTCTTCGAGGTAGAGACTGATCGTTGCGGCGACCTCTTCGTCGTCGTCGACGACGAGGACGCGGTACGGCGTCGTGTCGTCCCCGGCAGAATCCATCGTGTGCCGTCTGTCTGCGCTCCCCCTACTTAGTAGTTCTCAGGGCTGTTCATCGAGGCAGGTTTATCAGTACTCGATGTCGTCGACGTCCGCGACCTCGATACCGCGGTTGTTCACGGCGTTCGGGTCGAGGCCGACCTCCTCGAGGAACTGCTTGTACTCGCGTTCGCACTGTTCGCCGTCCTTCTGTTTCTCGCTCGCGTGGTCGCAGAGTTCGATGAGCGTCTCCGGCACGTCGTTCTGGTAGACGATCCAGTGGTTCACGAGGTCGCTCATCCGCCGAATCGGGCTCGTGAAGTGCCCGTAGATTTCGAAGTTCAGCGCGTGATGGCCGCCGAAGGGGTCGTTCATGTACTTCGCGCGCGGCATCACCTTCATCACCGCCCACTGAATCTTCCCGAGTTGGCGGTCGGGCGCTTGCTCCAGCGTCGCGTTCACCGCCTTCCGCGGGTCGTCCCAGGAGTCTCCGGGAACGGAGACGCCGTCGAGTTCCTGAATCTCGCGGAGCGCGTCGCCCCACTCGTCGGGACTCGGCTGGGGGTGGACGCGGTAGACGGCTTCAACGCCACGCGACCACATGAGCTCGTGCGTGACCGCCTTGTTCGCCTTCAGCATGCTCTCCTCGATGATGGTGTGCGCGCGGTCCCGCCGCGGGTTCAGCACGAGCGAGCCGTCCTCCTTGCGCTGTTCGTGCATCTGGTCCGCGAGGTCGAACACGAGCGAAATCTCGTCGTGCAGCGGACTCTCCGGGTCGTCGAGGCGGTCCTCGGCCTGCGTGTACGTGAGGCGTTCGTCCGAGTGGATGACGGACTTGTAGATGTCGATGGTCTCGTACCCCAGCGTCTCCTTGTCGAGGTGCATCTCGACCGTGTGCGCGAGCCGGTC
>Ga0207813_100511_pt1 | contig 20742 bp, 18 predicted proteins | sample A23E3SouthBayCA_2_FD_187730 | JGI IMG/M metagenome (GOLD analysis project Ga0207813, IMG submission 187730) | Aerobic enrichment media microbial communities from Eden Landing Ponds, California, USA - A23 E3 (4) (SPAdes) | ecosystem: Environmental > Aquatic > Marine > Unclassified | place... | reverse complement strand
GTGTGCCGGGACGGCCGCCGCACCGAGGTTGCATCGAGGAAGTCGTTCCAGGCGTCCCGGAGCGTCCGCCGCGCCGCCGCGACCTCTCCGGGCTCACCCTGTTCGGAACTGGAATCGAACCGGCTCCGGGCGTTCCGGGTTCGTTCGACTGCTTCGTCGCGGAGCGCGGCCAGCCACGCGACGAACGCCGCCGCGAGTTCGCGCGGCGACCGACGGCCGCGCACGGTGTTCGCGAGCGCGTCGAGCGCGCGCTGCACCGCCGCGACCGCCCGCCCGGCGAGCACCACGACGAGGTTCACGGCGCCGCGCGCGACCGCCACGGCGCTGTGGACGACCCACGCGAGCAGGCCGCGCGGCGATGTCCCGTATCGCTTGAGTCCGTAGACGCCGCCGACGACGACCGCGAGCAGGCCGACCGCTGTGCCGCCGGCGTTCAGGAAGAGCGAGTCGAACGTCAGCGTGCGCTCCTGTCCGTACGCCGTGGCGCGCACGGCCGCCGACGACGCGACCGGCAGCGACACGCGAACCGTTCCGTCCGCACTGGTGACGCCCACCGGTTCGCCGTCGAGGAACACGGGCACGTCTGCGACCGGGTCACCGCCGAGCGTCGCCGTCACCGTCGCGCCAGTTCCGGGGAGCGCGAGCGGCAGCGACGGGTCGGCCGACAGCGACAGCCGCTTCAAATTCACCGTCGTGGAGCCGTTCACGGGGTCGCGCTCCACCCGCACCGTCGCGTTCCCGGGTTCCGCGGGGAGCGTCACGCGCGCCCGCCCCGAGTAGTTCGTTGTCGCCACCTGCTCGTCGCCGAGCAGGACCGCGGCGTCACGCACCGGCACACCGTCGATGGCCGCGACGACCGTCACCTCGTTCCCGGTGACCGTCCGCCCGAGCAGGGAGACGGACGCGTTCGTGTTCACCGGGTACGTCGAGGAGTTGTTCGCGTCGTCGGTCGGAATCGACGCGCTCCCCGACGTGAACGCGAACCCGGACGCCGGGTCCTCCGTCTCCGCGACGACCGTCTCCGTCGCCGTCCGTATCGTCAACTCGCGCGCATACGGCACCACGCCGACGACCGTGCCGTTCTCGTCCGTCACGCCGACCCGCTCGCCGTTGAACGTCACGCCGACGCCTGCAAGCGGCCCGTCCGCACCCGACACTGTCACCTCGACGGGCGCGCCCGGGACCGGCGTGCGGTTCAGCGACACTGACAGCCCGTCGTCGGTCGCCGTGTCGTTCGTTCCACCATCGTTCCCGCCGTTCTGCGGGTCGTCACCCGGCGGCTGCGTCGTCGTATCGTCCGGTGTCGTCGTGCCGCCCGTTGTGGTCGTTCCCTCCGGCGCGGTCGTGCTGCCGGTCGTCCCCGTCGGCGTGGTGCCGGTCGGCGTTCCCGTCGTTTCGTCCGTGGTGGTGTCGGTCGGCTCAGTGGTCGTGGTCGTCTCGTAGCCGGAGCCGGTCTGGTTCCGGAGCGCCTGGTCCTCCTGGCTGAGACGCTCGCTCGCCGGCGTCGGGTCGAAGCGAACCCAGCCCGCGTCCGGGAAGTACACCTCGACCCAGGCGTGCGCGTTCATCCCGCGGACCGTGTACTCGGCCTCACCGGTCTGCTCGCCCGTCGAGTACCCGACGACGTACCGCGCAGGAATCCCTTGCGTGCGCAGCATCGCCGTCATCGTCGTCGCGAAGTACTCGCAGTACCCCGCCTCCATCTGGAACGCGAACTGGGTCGCGATGTTCTCGCTCGGCGGCTGACTGACGTTCAGCGAGTACTCCTTGTTCGTTTCGAGCCAGTTCTCCACGCGCTTCGCCGCGTCGTACGGCGTCTCCGCGCCCTCGGTGAGGTCGTTCACGAACGGCGTCAACGCGTCACGGGACTCCTCGGGAAGCCGAGTGTACGTCGACTCGATAGCTCGCGGGTACTCCGTGCCGAGCGACCGCAGAACACCGGGGTCGTCGGGCGGGCGAACGCTCGTCCCTGCGTACGTCGTTCCCGCGGGAAGACGGGAGTCCGCGACGACGCCGTCAGTGGGCGTCACCGAGAGGTCGGTGTTCGTATCGAGGGTTCGGGGCGCCCAGACGGTCGGGAGCGAGGTCGCCGCCTGCCGGAGCGTCACTCGATAGGAGAACGCGTCGCCGTCGCGGGACGCCACGGGTGACTCGTACGCCGTCGTCGCGCCGTCGGTCGACCACCCCGTTCCCGTGTAGGTCGTGTAGGCGTTCGTCCGCCAGTAGGCCGGCTGCGGGCTCTCGACGACGAAGTGGACCTCGTCGTTCAGCGACCGGAACGCCGAGTCGTTCGACGCGAGGTCGCCGCCGACGCCGACCTGCGACCCGGCGTTCAGCGCGCCCAGTTGTCCGCCGGACAGCCCGCTCCCCGCCGACCCACCGGACCCGGCGTTCGCGGGCGGGTCGACGACGGGGAGGAGGCTCGCGAGCGGCGCGCCGCCAGCGACGGATCCGAACGCCGGTGCGACGCCCGTCGCGAGCACGACGCCGACGACCACCGCGGCCGCGAGCAGTGCGCGCCCGACGCTCCGCCCGCCGTCGTCCGTGCCGAGCAACGTTCCCTCAGCCATCGCCGACCACCCCGTCTCGTTTCACGTACACGTCACACGTCCGCGGGCCGGCATAATTCTTCGGTCGAGACGGTGGGCTATTACGCTCGGACACCCTTCCCGCACGTGATGGAGCGCTCCCGCTGGACCGTCGGCACCGGCGCCGCCGTCGCGCGCGTGACTCGCGTGCTCGGCGACCACGAACGCGGCGAGGACCGCGAGCGCCGCTACCGGCTCGACTTCCCCGCGGACACCCCCAGCGTCGACGCCGCGACGGACGCAACAGTCGAGGACTGGACGGTCACGGTCCCCGAATCCGCGCGGCTCGCGCGCGTCCGCCTCGCGTTCCCGGACGCCCACGTCTCCCTCCGCCTCCCCGGTCCCGTGCTCGGCGACGCGCTCGGAGACGCCGCCGACGGCGACCGGAAGGCCGCGAAGACCGTGCTGAACGCCGTCCCGAACCCCGAATCGCTCCCGCTCCTCGCAGGATTCTTCCTCGACCCGCCGGGCGTCGCGCGTCTCCTCGCGGGCGTGACCGCCGCGAGCCAGCGCGCCGCGGACGCCGTGCACAGCATTCGCTACCCACTCGTCCGGCACGCCGCCGTCGCGCGCGTCGGCCTCGCCACCGGCACGCGGCGCGCGTTCGACTCGTTCGCCGCGAGCCTCGACGACATCGCGGACATCGGCGACGTGGACGCCGCGGACGCGCTCTGCGACCTCGTCACTACCACCGGGGACTGGCCGATCGCCCGCGACCGACTCCGCCGCCTCGGCTACACCCCCAGCGACCTCGCGGCGCGAGACGACGGCCGATTCCACGCGGTCGCGCTCGCCCGTATCGTCGGTGACGGCGGGGACAATTTCGAGCGCGCTCGCGAGTACGTCCGCGGCGAGTTCGACACGACCGAGGCGTACGGTCGCGCGAAGTCGCGCGCGCTCGACGCCGACTACTGGCAGCGCGGGCGGGCGTGGCGGGACGCGGTCGCCGCAGCCGCGACCGAGTCCGGCGACGACGATTTCGCGTTCGCGCTCGCGAACGCCCTCCACTGGACCGGCGAAGTCGCACGCACCGACGCCCGGTTCCCGGAACTCCTGCACGCGGCCGCCGCCGACGTGGCGAACCGCATCGATCTGGACGGCGTCGCGGGCCGCGCCGCGTACGCTCGCCTGCTCGCCGTCGGCCACCGGAACCGGAGCGCGCGCAACCACGACCGCGCCGTCGACGCGTTCGACCGCGCCCGCGAGGTCGCCGAGGAGTACGACTTCCTCGACGCGTGGGACCCGCTGTACAGTCGGAGCGTCGTGCGCGCGAACCAGCACGCCTCCGCGGGCCGCGACAGTCGCGCGGTCGCCGTCGTCGAGAACGCCATCGACGCCCTCGCCGGCTACGACGTTCCGGACGGCCGCCGCAAGGAGGCGTTCGCGCACCTCCGCGGACAGAAGCGAGAGGCCGAAGCGTCCCTGGAGGGCGACGACCCGGGCGTGCGCCGCATCCACCTCGAAGCCGCGCGCGACCACTACGAGCAAGCGGGTCTCTCGCGGTCCGTCGCCCGGGTCGACCGGAAACTCGACCGCGCCGACCGGGACGCCGAAAACGACGAGCGAGGTGAGCGCGCGCCCGTCGACCGCGGGGAGCGCGGCGGGCGGGGCGGGCGCGGCGGGGCGGGCGTCGGCCCCGAGTACGACCCCGAACCGGTCGGGAGCGCCGACCCCGGCGTCATCGAGGACGACGCGTTTCCCGGACGCTGAAGTGCGTGCCGCGACTCTCCCGCGTATGGACATCCCGGACGTGGACGACACGGACCCCGAGGTGGACGACACGCCGACGGTGTCGTGTTCGCGCTGCGGCGAGGAGTGGGACCTCGGGTACGAACTCGACGAACTGAAGGCGGGTAATCAGGCGGTCGAGCAGTTCGCGCTCGACCACCAGCGCCACACCGGCCACTTCCCCGACGGCGTGACGCCGTACCGCGTGGAGTGCCGGCAGTGCCCGAACCGCGACTCCTTCCTCGCGGAGCGCCCGGCGACGCGGTGGGCGCGGACCCACGCCCGCCACACGGGCCACGAGGTCACCGTCTCCCACGACGACGAGGAGACGCTGGTGGAGTGACGCGAACGGATTTCCGGAGACCCTAGGCTCTTTGTGGGCGTGTGCGACGAACGCGTATGGCTGACGAGTTCTCCGCGGAGCGGTACTACGATTACAGCCTCCCGTCGTCGCCCGCCGTGTCGCCGGACGGCGAGCGGGTGGCGTTCCTCGCGACCGAGTTCGACGAGTCCGAAGACGACTCGCGGACCTCGCTGTTCGTCGCCCCGACCGACGGCTCGCGCGACCCCTACCGGCTCACGCGGGCGTCCGACGCGTCGAACCCGCAGTGGAGTCCCGACGGCGAACGCCTCGCGTTCGTCGGCGCGCGAGACGAGGACGCCGAAATTGCGGTCGAGAGCGAGGACGACGATGGCGAGGAGGAGTCGGGGCCGGTCGGCGGTGACGGACCCCGTCCCCAGGTGTGGATGTTCGACCTCGCGCGCGGCGGGGACGCCCGGCAGGTCACCGACCGCAACTACGGCGTCAGCGACTTCGATTGGGGGCCGAACGGCGACCGACTCGTCGTCACGGGCCGCGACCCGACCGACGACGACGAGGCGTACCTCGAACAGCGCCAGGACGACGGTCCCGTCGAAATCGAACGCCTCCAGCACAAGGCGAACGGCACGGGCTGGCTGGACGAGGTCGCGACCTACCTGTTCGTCGTGGACGTCGCGGACCGAACGACCGTGCGACTGGACGACGCGTTCGACGCCGAGAAGGGGTCGCGGTGGCCGCTCCAGCCGGCGTGGAGCCCCGACGGCGACCGCATCGCGTTCCTCGCGAACCAGGAGGAGGACCCCGACGACACGCACGTCACGTACCTCTACACCATCCGTCCGGACGGAACCGGCCTCCGACGGGAGACGGACGCCGGCCTCCGGCTGAACGCGCCGCGCTGGTCGCCGGACGGCGACCGCATCGCCGTCGCGGGCGGCGACCCCTACAACTGGTACAAGCCCACGGAAGCGTACGTGCTCGACCGCGAAGCTGAGGCGTTCGAATCGGTGTCCGGGTCGCTCGACCGCACGCTCGGCATGGGCGGCGCGCCGTTCTGGCTGGACGACGACACGCTCGTCAGCCTCGTCGGCGACGAAGGAAACACGCGACTCGTCCGGCTCGCGGCCGACCGTGACGACCCCGAGCGCGTGTTCGACGCGCAGGGAACGGGCCGGTCGCTCTCCTTCCTCGACACCGCCGGCGGCGTGCTCGCATTCCGCCTCGACGACCCCGCGACGGGCGCGGACGTACACACGCTCCCCGTCGACGCGCTCGACGCCGACACCGACGACGCGCTCACCCGCATCAGTCGCGTGAACGCCGACCTCGTGGACGACGCGCACACGCCCGAGTGCGTGCGGGTCGAGTGGGAGAACTCCGACGGCATCACCATCGAGGGCCTCGTCTACCTCCCGCCCGACTTCGACACGGACGACCCCGACCCGCGTCCGGTCGTTTCCGCCGTGCACGGCGGCCCGATGGCGTACGACGACCCCGCCTTCCGCTTCGACAACCTCTTCTGGACGAACAAGGGCTACGTCGTCCTCCGCACCAACTACCGCGGTTCCACCTCCTACGGCCGCGAGTTCGCGGAACGCCTCCGCGGGACGCGCGGCGACCTCGAAGTCGACGACGTGGTCACGGGCGTCGAAGCGCTCACCGACCGCGGCTGGGCGGACGCGGACGACCGCTACCTCACCGGGTTCTCCTACGGCGGCATCACCACCGCCGCCACGGTCACGAAATCGCACGCGTTCGCCGCCGCGGCCGCCGAACACGGCATCTACGACTTCCGGTCGACGTTCGGCACCGACGACAACCACCTCTGGCACGAGGACGAGTTCGGCCTCCCCTGGGAGAACGAGGAAACGTACCGAGAGATATCCACCATCGACGACGTTGGGAACGTCGAGACGCCGCTCCTCGTCACCGCCGGCGAGGAGGACTGGCGGTGCCCGCCGACGCAGGCCGAACAGCTCTACGTCAGCGTGAAGAAACAGGGCGTCGACGCCAAGCTCGTCGTCTACCAGAACGAACACCACAACATCGGCGACCCCGACCGCGCCATCCACCGCCTAGAGACGCTCGCGGACTGGTTCGAGACGCACTAACCGGCATGCATAAATCCGGCTGGCGGCTTGACACGACCCATGAATTCCCGCCGGCGTCCCGACCTCGTGTCGTTTTGCGCGACCGGTGACGGCACCGTCACGGTCGCGGACGACGTAACCGGCGCGTCGCTCTCCCTCTCCGCTCCTGGCCCCGTCAGCCTCCGTTCCGCGCTCCCCGCGCTCTTCCCGCTTCCTGTGGACGACGCGGTGGCGTTCGAGACGGCCGAACTCGTCGTCGGCACCCACACCGGCGTCCTCATCCGTACCGGGGACGGCACGCACCTCGGCGAGTTCAACACCACCGAGCGGTCGCTCGACGCCGGGACGTACGTCCTCGACATCGAGTGCGGACTGAAAGTGTTCCTGCGCGCGGACGGCCCACTCACCGGCGTCTACGAGTCACGGGAGGAGAACGACGCGCCGCTCACGCTCACGTTCGACGGCGACACCACCGTGACGGTCGGCGCGCGCTCCCGTCACGACGCCCCGAACCACACCATCACCGTCCCCGACGACCCCGCGGCGCTCATGGACGCCGTCTCGTACGCCGGAACGAGCCTGAAGGAGTTCTCGCCCGAGCGGTCGTGGCCGACGCTGCGCGGCCACCCGCCCGCGTACGAACCCGGCGACGAACTCTCGATACCGGACGCGCTCTCCCGGCCCGACACCGGCGTCACCATCACGGTTCCCGAGACGTACGCCGACGTGTACGAGGCCGCGCCGCTCGCGTACTACCTCGGCGCGACCGTCGAACCCGGCGACCCCGCCATCCGCCTCGATAACGGATACACGGAACGCCTCGGACGGAACGAACCGCTCGCCGACAGCGTGGAGAGCGTGCTCGCCCGCGCGGTCTTCTTCGACACGCTCGCCCGCATCGGCGGGTACAACGCACTCCCCCGCGTCGAGTACGACGCCGTCGCCGCCGACCTCCCGTTCTACCCGGAGAACCTCTACGACGCATCCATCCCGGACGCGCTCGTCGAGTACCTCGAAGTCGACCTCGCCGACATCGAAGACGTGCTTCCGCGCTGGCCGACCGTCGGCGTCCTTCCCGGGAGCGTCGACGGCACCCGCCTCCTCTCGCCGCTGCTCGACGTGCTCTCCCCGATTCGCGTTCGCGGGACGGACTCTCTGCTCCCCGCCGGCCACGCGCTCGGCCTCGACAGCCCCCGTCCGGGCGTCGCGCGCACGCCACCGGTCGCGTTCGAGAACGCGCGCGCCCCCGCCCCGCCCGAAATCGAGAACACCCGCATCGCCGTCGTCAGCGACGACCCCGGCCGTCGCGACGCCCTCTCTAGCGTCTGCGGGAGCGAGGCTTGGCCTGCCCTCCCCGCCGACCGCTTCACCGTCACCGACGCGCTCGACGGCGTCGAACGCGCCGACGCCCTCGTCCTCGACACCGACCGCGACCACCCCAGTCACGACGCGCTCCGAACCGGCGCGCTCGCCCCGCGCGTCCTCCTCGCCCGGGACGCCGACCGCACGCTCACCGACGCCCTGTTCGACCGCGGCCTCGTCACCGCGCTCACGTACGGCGACCTCCGTGACGACGCGCTCGCACGCCTGCTCGACGCGCTCGCGCTCTCGTTCCCCGTCACCGACGCGCTCGACGCCGCCGACGTCAACCGCGACCGCGTCCGCATCACCGGCCTCCCACAGACCCCGCTCTGTCGGCGCGCCGGCGGCGGCTCCCCCATCCACCTCGACGCGCACACCACCGCCCCGGACGAACACGACGCGAAGGTTCGCCTCCCCGTTCCCCAGTTCGGATTCGGCAGCGTCTCCGGCTACGACCACCGCTTCCTCCCCGACGACTACATGCTCGGCGGCCGCACCGTCCCCCTTCCCCTCCCGCTCACCACCGCCGAGTTCGTCGACTTCGCCGCCGACGCCGACGGTGTCTTCTGGCTCAACGACACGCCGCTCGCCGGCCACCCCGTCACCGAGGACGTCGTCCGCGAGAACGCGCGCCGCGCCCTCGCCGACCCCACGACGAACGACCCGTACACCAACCGATAATACGGAGGCTTCGCACGAACTCTCCCCGCGTCAGAAGGTAACTCGCTCACCGTCCGCGGGGACGTGAACGTCCCCGACTTCCTCACGCAGTTCCTCGCGCGACAGCAGGCAGTGGTTGATGGCTTCCATGTGAACGACGACGATTTCGGCGTCGGTGGCCGCGCGAACGGCCGTGATGTCCTCGACGCCCATCGTGATAGGGTCGCCTTCCACGAACCGGGCCGCGCCGCCGTTGAGAACGACCACCTCGGGGGCGAACCGGTCGAGCGTCTCCTGGACGGCGTCGTACCAGACGGTGTCGCCCGCGACGTACACCGTCTCGTCGCCCTCGAACACGAACCCGGACACTGGACCCATCTCCTCCGCGAGCGCACCGTGGCCGTGACGCCCCGGCGTGCGATGAACGGTGACGCCCTCGAACGACGCCGACTCCTCGACCGCTCGAACGTCCGTGAACCCCTCCGCGGCGAACGCGTCCGCCTCCGCGGGCTGACAGAACAGCGGCACGTCGGCGTCCAGCGCCTCCACCGCCGCCTCGTCCCAGTGGTCCTGATGACGATGCGTGATGATCACCGCGTCGTAGGACAACTCGACATCGGGCATCGGAACGAGCGGGTTCCGCCGGTCGTTCGGCGAGTTCGGCACCGGCGGATTCTCGCCCCCACCCGAAAACATCGGGTCCACCAAGAACGTCACACTCCCGACATCCACGAGAACAGTCGCGTTACGAACCAACTGCACGCCAGCACTATTTGGCATACGAGACCGCTACACGCCCCACCGTGATGGTGTTTACTCAGGACTCGCTCGGACTTGCGTCGCTCGAACAGAATAGGAACGGTGCGATTCTTGTGAAACGGGAAACAGTGAGGCGCCGGAGATGTCCCACGGGATTTGAATCTCTCAAGAACGTTTCTCGCTTCGCTCGGACAGAATACGCGGGCGCGGCGGGATTTGAACCCGCGGTCTAGAAGTTAGGAACCTCTCGCCTTGTCCGCTTGGCCACGCGCCCCTATCGGGGTGAGTAGGGCGCGCGAAAAAGCCGTGTTGGTTAGTTGGTGGGCGTCTTGTCGGTGTCGGAGTCCGTGGCCGGTTCGGACTCGCTGTCTGCGGACACGTCGCCGTCGCGGATTTCCTCGAGTTCTTGTTCGACTTCCTCGCGGCCCTTCTGGAATTCACCCATTGCCTGACCGGTGGACCGGGCGAGCTTCGGAATCTTGTTTGCGCCGAACAGGAGGACGGCGAGCAGGAGGATGACCGCGAACTCCATCCCGCCCGGGAGACCCCCGATGAACGCTGGTGCAGTGAGCATCTCTAACCGTTGATAGCCAACACTTGATTATAGGCCTTTTGCTCGTATGGGTGGGTGTGACCCGCGGTCTTTTTCGGCGCGGCGGTCGGATGCTGGGGTATGAGCGAGATTAGTGGAACGCACGCGTACGACCCGGCCGAGAACCACGCGTTCCCGGACGAGCGCGTGAACGACGTGCTGGCGTATATCGAGTCTGACGAGGAGATTCAGGCGTATCTGGAGGCGCAGAACGTGAATCCGGTGGCGCGAAAGGGGTACAACGACCACGGCGCAAAGCACATCGAGATCGTTCGGAATCGGGCGCTGCGGTTGTACGACCTCCTGAAGCGCGGCGGCGTGGCGTTCAACGGCGCGACCGACCAAGGGTTGGAGGAGGCCGACGAGGCGGTTATCGTCGCGCTCGCGGCGACCCTGCACGATATCGGGCACGTCGTCCACCGGGACGACCACTCGTACTATTCGATTCCGCTCGCGGCCGACTTGCTCGACCGAATGTTGCCCGAGTTCTACGGGACGGCGGACGCGGTGCGCGTGAAGGCCGAAGTACTGCACGCGATTCTCTGCCATCACACGGAAGAAGAACCGCTCACGACGGAGGCGGGCGTGATTCGAGTCGCGGACGGACTCGACATGGAGCGCGGGCGGTCCCGGATTCCGTACGAGCGCGGCGGCCGCGGCATCAACACGATTTCGAGTCAGGCGATTCAGGCGGTGACGCTCGAACCCGGCGACGAGACGCCCGTGCTCGTCGAAATCAAGATGCACAACGCGGCGGGCGTCTACCAGGTGGACAACCTCCTGAAGGAGAAACTCGAACGGTCGATGCTCGAGGACAGCATCCGCATCGTCGCCATCAACACGAGCGGGGACGGCGAGCGACTCGTCGAACGCATCGAACTGTAGGCAAACCCCTCGCCGGGCGCGTTTTTTAAGAACGGGGCGCGGGTAGCGTGGCGTACTCGTGGCTGATTCGGAGGACCGTGGGAGTCCGCTCTCGCTGTTCAAGAACGCCGAGTTCGTGGCGCTCTCCGGCACGGCGTTCGCGCGCAGTCAGGCGTACTCGACGCTCCTCCTCGCGCTCGCGCTGTACGCGGACCTGTTCGGCACCACGGGATTCGTCGAGGGGTTGTTTGGCGCGACGTTCGCGCTCGCACAACTCCTCATCGTCCTCCCGCTCGGCCGCAAAATCGACACCGGGAACGCGAAGCGCTACCTCGTCGCCGGCCTCCTCGTGAACGTTCTGGTGTTCGTCGGGTTCATCTTCGTGGAGAGCGCGGTGCACGTCATCCTCGTCCGCATCCTCCAGGGCGTCGGCGCGAGCGTGCTCTGGATAACGGGGTCGGCGGTCGTCGGCGAAATCAGCCCGGACGGCGAGCGCGGGCGCTGGCTCGGTACGTACAATCAGGTCGCGGCGTTTTCGAGCATGGCGGGCGACCTCGTCGGCGGCTACCTCCTCTACTCACAGGGATTCAGGTTCACGTACGTCGTCCTGTCGGCGGTGACGCTTGCCGCGACCGTGCTTGTCCTGTTGTTCCTCCGGGACAACCCCGGCGGAATGACCGACCCCGAGAACGCGAGCGGCCGGGAGACGCTCGTCGCGCTGCTCGGCCGGCCGATGGTGCGCTCGCTCGTCACGTTCCGCCTCGCGTTCAGCTTCGGGAAGATGGCGGTCATCCTCTTCCTCCCGATCTACGCCCGCACCGTCTTCGGCGTGAGTTCGCTCGTCATCGGCGGCATCCTCGCGGGCGGGAAACTCGCGAAAACCCTCCTCCAGGGCTACATGGGCGACCTCACGGACCGACTCGGCGGCGAACACCGGTTCGTCGTCGCCGGCGCGCTCCTCTACGCGGTCGGCACGGCGATGCTCCCGTTCGCCGGCCCCGCGAACGAACTCCTCACCACCGCGGTCCTTCCGGTCGTCGGCACCGTCACGAACGCCGGCGCGCTCGCCGTGATGTTCAGCGCGTACGCGGTGCTCGGCGTCGCGGATAGCATCCGTCTTCCCGCGAGCATGAGCCTGTTCGTCACCGAGGGCGAGCGCTTCGACTCCGTCGCGTCCAGCATGAGCCTTCGCTCGCTCTCGTGGAAGGTCGGGCAGGTCGTCGGCCCGCTCACCGTCGGCATCATCACCGACCTCTCGTCGATGCCGGTCGCGTTCGCCGTCGCCGCCGGGTTCATCGTCGTCGCTACCGTCTCCTTCGTCCTCATGTACCGCCGCAGCACGGTGAGCGAGCGCGCGCGAGCGCTCGCCACGGACGACTAGTACTCCGCGACGACGCGTGCGGGCGCGCCGTCAGCGTCGACCGGAAGCGGGTGCGCGTGCAGCGTCGCGCGCTCCGGGAGGCCCGCGAGGTTCGTGAGGTTCTCCAGAATCAGCGACCCCGCGCCGAGGAGTTCGTGGTGCGCCGGGAACGCCTCACTCTCCGCCGGGTCGACGCTCGGGCAGTCCACGCCGACATGAATGTCCGCGTCGGCACACCGCGCGGCCGCGTCCGGCGTGAGCGCGGGATGGGCGCGGTAGCGCTCGGTCCCCCAGTGTTCGCTCCACCCGGTCGCGAACACCACCGCGTCCACGTCGCCGAAATCCGGCACGTCGCTCGCTCGAATCCGCCCGCCTGCTCCGGGGTCGCAGTGGACGACGCGCGCGTCCCAGCGGAATGCCTCGACCTCGTACTCGCCGAGCGTCGCGCCGTCGGGTTCGAGGTGGCTCGGCGCGTCCAGATGCGTGCCCGTGTGCGTGCCGAGCGCGAGGCGGTGGACGCGGAATCCGTCCGACTCCATCGTCGCTGCCGGTTCGACCGTCACCTCGGGGTCGCCCGGATAGACGGGCATACTGTCTGTTATGGGGTGCGAGCAGTCTCGGAGAGTCACACCGGGCGTTCGGGTGGCGGCGGGAAATACACTCGGTCGCCGCGGAACTCACCGCACTGCGGACGAGGGACGCGCGGGATTCCGCGGAATCCTAGTGTTCGGTCTCGTGGAGTGATTCGCCGCGGTGGAGTCGCTCGGCGATGCGGTAGGTCTGTTCGCGCTCGCGGCGCGTCGGCGTGTGCGCGGCGAGGTAGCGCGCGGCCGCGACGAGGAAGACGCGCTCGCGTTCCGCGTCGTCGGTTTCGGTCGCGCCCGTGAACCCGGCTTCGACGGCCTGGAACGTGTGGAAGCCCGCGTCCTCCCGGACGAGCGACGCGCCCAGTGACTCCATGAGGTCGCCGGGGTCGCCGCCGCCCGCGAGGAAGTCCGCGGCCGCCCGTGACGCCTGATTCACTTCCTCGGTTCCCTCGCGGTCGAACGCCTCGTCGAGCTCATCGAGCGCTCTCTCCGGGTCGGCGCTCGGGTCGCCGTCCGGTATCGCGGCGGGCGGCGTGTTGAGGAATCGGTCGAGGTAGACGTTCAGCGCGGCGTCGAACGCGCCCCGGTAGAGTTCGGTGGCGTCGGTGCGCGCAGTGGCTTGGTGGACTGCGTTCGCGTACGTGAACGTGTGCAGGACGGTGTTCCAGTCGCCAAACTCGTTGCCCGTCGAGAACTGCGCGACCCGGACTGCGGCCGCGTACCGCACCACGCGGGAGAGCTGTCGCGGCGTCGCGCCCGCGTCCGCGGCCTCGGTGAGCGCGTCAACGATTGCGTGCGGGTCGTCGCCGAGCAGGGTGTCGAGGAATCCGTCGGGCTCGGTCCAGTCGCCGCTCGGGTCCGCGGGGAGGTCGTCGTACGCGTCGAACAGCAGGCCCGCGAGGTCCACGGGCTGACGCCACTCGGCGTTCTCCTCGCTTCGGTCCGCGTCCGTGAGGCTGGAGACGACGGACGCGAGCACGTCGTCCGCGCGCTCCCAGCCGACGTGGTCGAGGGACTCGAAGGCCTTGTTCACGAAGTCGAGCGCGTGCCCCGTGCTGAGGTAGACGTGGTCGGTCGCCGCCGCGAACAGGAGTTCCGCCACGTCCTCTCGCTCCAAGGTGTTCACGGCGGTTCGGAGTACGCGCTCCGCGCCGTCCCGGTCCCGGACCTCGACGTTCTCCCGGAACCACTCCTTCAGCCGCGCCTTCGACACCTCGTCGGTGTCGAGCGCTGGCTGGTCGAACTTCGGCGGCGTGCCCGCGCAGTCGCCCGCGACCTCAACTACTCCTTGGTAGAGCGCGCGCCGCTGGGTCGCGTCGTCCAGTCGGTCGCGGACGTTCGCGAGCGCCGTGTGAATCGTCAGCCCGGACGCCCAGCCGTCCGCCCGATAGCGCGTGCCGAACTCGACGCCGGTCGCGTACGGTTCACCGTAGTCGACGCCCGCGTCGGCGAGGCCGATGGCGGCTTTCGCGAGCACGAGCCGAAGGTTCTCCTCCAGACCCGTCTCCAATCTATTCGCCCAGTGCTCCGCTGGCGGCGCGTCCCGCTCGGGTACGGGCCGGACGTACACCTCGCCATCGCGCACTTCCACGGGATACGTCGGCACGTCGTCCGCCCACGGGTCGAAGGTGTCGCCGCAGGACAGTTCGAAGCGCGCGTGATGCCAGTGACACGTCAGCACGCCGTCGTCAACGGTTCCCTCAGTAAGTGGAAATCCCATGTGGGGACATCGGTTGTCCACCGCGCGCACCTCGCCGTCCGCATGGAACAGCGCGATTGCCTGTCCGTCCTTGTTCACGAGTTCGCGACCGCTCTCTCGGAGGGCGTCGAGGTCCGTCGCGTACACGAACCCCTGCGAATCAGACGACATACGTGAACAGTCGGCACAAAGCGTTGTAAGCGTTCGCTGTAGCGAAATACAGTACCGGCCGCTTACTCGCCCAGCGGCCGGGCGCGCGTCGTTGCATCGACATACAGCACGCCGTCGAACGCGCGCCCCGCCGGGTACTCGACGAGGTACTGCGCGAGCGTCTCAGGGTCCAACGTCGCGCCGATTCCGAACCGCTGCCGCGGCGTGCCAACCCACTCCGCCAGGCGATGGTCGTCGCGGGCGCGACGCGCGTCGAGGAGGCAGATGTCGTGGCCGAGTGCGCCGAGCGCCGCCTCGATTGTTCTGCTCCGTGGGCCGTCAACCGTCCACTCGCGGAGCGCGAACTCGCCGTCGCGTTTGCCAACCGCCTGGAAGGACCCGCGGCCGAACGCGAAACCGACTGCCGCGTAGTCGTCCCCGTACGCGTCAGCGAGGTGCGCGCCCATCGACGGCGCGGAGACGCCGGTTCCGCGGTACGGATGGCGGTCGCGATTCAGGTGCGCGTCGTGCCCCCAGAGCACGACGGGACCCGCCCTGCGTTCGCGAACCCACTCGACGTTCGCCGCCATTGCGCGGTCCCGGACGCCGAGCGCGCGCTCAACCGACTCCGGGTCGTCCTCATCCCAATCCCGCATCGCGCGCTTGTACGCGACCGCTTGCCCCAGTACCTCGACACACCGACGTGCGAACGCGTACTCGTGCTCGTTCACCGCCTCGATATACGCGGTCTCGCGATCTTCGAAGCGGTCGCGGAGTCGGTCGACGACCCCCGTGGCGCCTAAAATGACGTCAAGCCGTTCGTCCTGGTGTGGGGGTTCGCCGTGGTCGTCGAGCGCGTTGAGCGCGGGTCGTTCGTCAGCGAGGAAGCCGGGGTCGACGTCACGGAGGAACTCCCGGAGGCGTTCGACGCCTCCGTGCGTGTACTGCGCGTCGAACCCGAAGAACCGGACTCGGTCGTCGAGTGGGCGTCCGCGGTTGAACGCCCGCAGCCACTCCACGAGGTCGCGGACTTCCTCGGTCTGCCACGTCCAGAAGTAGACTGCCGCGAGGGCGTCTGCGGAATCACCGTAGCCTTGTGTTACATACGCGTCGAGAGCCCGTGCCTCCGGAAGGTTCGCCTCCAGCGCGAACGTCCGCGCCCCGAGTTCCGTGACCGCGTACCGGAGCAATCGATGTTTCAGGCGGAAGAACTCCCGCGTTCCGTGCGTCGCCTCGCCGAGCGCGATAATCGACGCCTCGGCTATCCAGTCGGGAAGCGAGTCGGCGTCGAGTGGAATGGCCGGGTCGGTCGTGTCGAGCGCGCTCGCGTAGTCGGCGAGCGCGTCGGTCTGTGCGTCAGTCTGTGTTGTCGAATCGTCAGTGTCGTGCGTCATCGTGTGCTGAACTGCTAGCTGTCTCTATGGCTGTCGAGAAACGAGTGGACGCCGACGCTGTCGCTACCCGCGACGTGCGCGCGTGGCGTCCCCGGAGTTCAGCACCGAATCGACTGCATCACTCGAACGCGGTGTCGCCACTGAGGTAACTCTATGGGTCAAATCGGCGTTTGCGCTTAGCGCGGGAATATGCCGTCCCGCGTCCTGTCCTCGTGTATGCCCTCTCCGATGGTCGTTCCCGACGCCGTCCGAACCGCCGCGTACGCCGCGTACTTTCCGATTCTCTTGGTCGCGCTGTTCGTCGTTCCCGCGGCGCTCGTTGAATTCGGCGTCCCGCTCCTCGACGCCGTCCAGTACGCGCTCGCGGGCGTCGCTATCGCGTACGTCGCCGGCATAGGTGCGCTGCTCCGGTAGCGTCGCGGAAGGACTATCTTCTATCGGATTCGACGCCGACGTATGAGCACCTCGGAAGGCGTCGCGTTGCTCGGTATCGCGGTCGTGCTCGCGGTTCTCACCGCCCTCATTGCGCGCGGTCACACGAGCCTCATCGCCGGTGTCGGCCCGAACACGCCCGAGAACGTGGACGACGCGGAACTCGGCAAGGGGTTCGCGCTCCGCCTGTCGCCCGTCATCGCGGGAACGTTCGCGCTCGCCGCGCTCGAATTCGCGGGCGGAACGAATTCCGCCGCCTGGATAGCCTACGTCGTTCTCCTCCTCGCCACGACGGTCTGGACGGTCAGCTACACCAGACAGTTCGACGTGTAGCGTGTCGTCGGGTGTTCGAGGAGTCTCGCGCGGGCGAACGCAACCCCTAACTGCCGGGTCTCCGTTCCTCCGGTGATGGACGACCGGAGCGCGTTCCTGCGGGCGACCTGGGCCAACGTCCTCGGGAACGTCCTCAAGATTCTCGTCGAGGGCGTCGTCGGCATTACCTTCGGAAGCCTCGCACTCATCGCGGACGCCGCGCACTCGCTCGCCGACCTGCTCGCGAGCCTCATCGTGCTCATCTGGGGCCGCCTCTCCTTCGAGGGCCCCGACCGCACCCACCCGCACGGCCACGAGCGCATCGAACCGCTCACCGCGCTGTTCGTCGGCGCGACGCTCGTCGTGCTCGGCGCGCGCATCCTCTACGACGCCGGCCTCGCCGTCCTCCACGCGCCCGACGTGGTGTTCGACCCGCTCCTCGTCGCCGGTCTCGCGTTCGGCGTGCTCGACATGGTACTCGTCTACCGCTACACCACCCTCTTGAACGAGACGCTCGGGTCGCCCGCGCTCGACGCGTTGGCCGCCGACTGCCTGAACGACGTGTACACCAGTCTCGCCGCCGTCGTCGGCGTGTTCGGGGCCGCCATCGGCGAACCGATGCTCGACCCCATCGCGGGCGCGCTCGTCAGCGTCCTCGTGATTCGACAGGGTGTCGCCATCTCCCGCGAGAACATCAACTACCTCGTCGGCCGCGCGCCGCCCGAGGAGGAGCTCGACGCCATCCGGGACGCCGTGCTCTCCCACCCGGAGGTCGCCGGAATCCACGACTTCACGGCGCACTACGTCGGCACCGAAATCGAGGTTGAGTTCCACGCGGAGGTCGCGGACGAACACACCCTCCGCGAGGCTCACGACCTCGAAACCGAACTTAGGACGCGCGTGATGGCGCTCCCCGACGTGGGCGACGTGCACATCCACCTCGACCCCGCCGGCATGGGCGAGTGGAAGGACGCGCCCGAGAACCAGAATTAGGCTTTCTCGCCGCGCGCGTACACCGCGGCCACGCTCTCGCGGACCGCCGAGATGTCGTCGAGCGGGTTCTCGTCCAGTACGACGAGGTCCGCGCGCTGGCCGGACTCGACGGTTCCGAGGTCGTCGTCAGGGACGGTGCGCGCCGCGACGCGCGTGCCGGCCTGAATCGCCTCCATCTCGCTCATTCCGATTTCCTCGACGAACAGTTCGGCCTCCATCGCGTTCTCGCCGTGCGGGACGAGGTCGGGGCCGAGGAAGTCCGTGCCGAGCGCTATCGGCACGCCCGCGTCGTACGCTTTTCTGACGCTCTCGCGGTGGGCGTCGTAGGCCTCGCGGGCCTTCCGGAGGCCGTGCTCGGGGACGCCGTGGTCGTCGCCGTGTTCGACGATGCGGTGCATGATGGCGAGCGTCGGGACGAACGTCGCGTCCGTCGAGAGCAGGAGGTCGACCGCTTCGTCGTCGATGTAGAATCCGTGTTCGATGGTGTCGACGCCGTTCCGGAGCGCGCTCTTGATGCCCGCCGCGCCCTGTGCGTGGCTCGCGACCGGAATGCCGACGCGGTGGGCTTCCTCCGTCATCGCCGCTATCTCGGCGTCCGTGAACTGGCTCTGGTCGGGCGCGTCCCGCTCCGAGAGCACGCCGCCCGTCGTCATGATCTTCAGCGAATCGACGCCCTCCCGAATCTGCTTGCGCGCGGCCTTCCGGCACTCGGCGGGGCCGTCGGCGAGCGTGGAGATGCCGAGACCGGCGTCCGCCGCCCACTCGTAGGGGAGGCTGTGGCTGTCGCCGTGGCCCGCGGTCTGGCTGATGGACTGCCCGCTCGTGTACACGCGCGGCCCCGGCACGTCGCCGGACTCGACTGCGCCGCGGAGACCCAGCCCGGTCGTGCTTCCCACGTCGCGAACGCTCGTGAACCCCGCCGCGAGGAGGTCGCGGAGATCCGCGGTCGCGCGCGCCGCGCACAGCGCGTCGCCCTCCGTCACCCACTCCATCGGGTCCATCGACCGCGACCCCTGGAGGTGGACGTGCGCGTCGATGAGTCCCGGAATCACCGTCGAATCGGGATACGAGACGTGGTCGTGACCGTCCGGAACGTCCACCGCTTCCTGCGGGCCGACAGCGGTGATTGTCTCCTCGTCCACGACGATGCGTGCGTCGCTGAGCGGGTCGTCCGCCCGGCCGTCGACGAGCGTGCCGCAATCGATGACTACCATGGTACGCCCTCGCGTAGCTGTCGAGAAAAGCCTACGGGTAGCCTACGCCGTCGGCCGGTTCGGGTTTCCCGTCACGGCGTCGAACACGCGGTCGACGGTGTCCGGGTCGTACGTCCAGAACCCGTAGAATTCGCCGCGCTCGCGTTCCTCCGCGAGCAACGCGCACTTCTGCGTGGGTGTGGGGCCGCCGTCGAACGCGACGAACCACGTCTCCCGTATCTCGGACGAGTCCACCCCGTGAACGGTCGTCCCGACGGCGTCCACGTCGGCGTCGGGCGCGCCGTAGACGTGCACGTCGAGGCCCGTGTCCGCGAGCAGCGAGTACGCGTCGTGCTGGGTCTCGAACGTCGAGAGGCGTTGGAACCCCGCGACCAACTGGCCTTCGCCGACCCGCCACGCGCGGTCCTCCACTTCGCGGGACGCCCGCATCATCTGGGTGCGGTCGTAGGACGTGAACGTCGTCTTGTCGAGGCCTTCGAGGATGGCGCGGTACGGCGGGGTGTCGCCGAAGTCGCGGTCCGCGCGCCCTGACACGAGTTCCTCGATGGCGCGCACGTCCACCGACGCGACCCGCTCACCGTCGTCGTCCGACAGTTCGACCCGCGCGTCCGCCGTGTCGGCGACGGGTTCGTGGACGACGCGGACGTTCTGCGACGCGAAGTAGTCGCGAACGGCGTCGGCGAGGGCGTCGCTCGGGGCGTACACGGTCAGCGTCTTCTCCCGGCTTTCGACGCCCGAGACGATGTCGCGGAGGCCCATCGTGCAATCTCCTCGCCGACGCACCCCTAAATACGTACTGACTGGATTGACAGAACCGGAAGGCGTTTTTCGCTTCCCACCAAAGCCTCGATATGGACAGACGGCAGTTCCTTCGAACGGCCGGTGTCGGTGGTGCTGTGGCGCTCGCTGGCTGCGCGAGTGGGCCGAACGTCACCGTCACGTCGCTTCCACCGGAGACGACGCTCATCGAGGTTGCTCCCGACGGCGGGTACGCGTTCTCGCCGGACTCGCTCACTATCGAGGCGGGAACCACGGTCATCTGGAAGTGGTTCGAGGGTGGGCACAACGTCGTCCCTGACGGCATCCCCGCGGAGTCCGACTGGGAGGGACACGAGGAGTGGGAGGACGCCGGATTCGAACACGAACACACGTTCACCGTTCCCGGCGACTACCACTACATCTGCGTCCCCCACGAGAACATGGGGATGGTCGGCGACATCACCGTCGTTGAGGAATGAGTCGCCGCGAATCCGCCGAAACCGCCCTTTTGGTGGGGATCGGCGGATTCGTGGGCGCGAACCTCCGATATTTTCTCGGCCTCTTCCTCCCCGGCCTCTCGGGCACGCTCGCCGCGAACGCCGCGGGGAGCTTCCTCCTCGGATTCGTGATGTACGAGGCCTACCACGTCGGCCTGCTCGCCGACCGCACGCGAGTCCTCGCTGCCACGGGCTTCCTCTCCTCATTCACGACGTACAGCACGTTCGCCGTCGAGAGCCTGCAGAGCGCGCCGCTCGTGCTCGCGGGGAACGTCGCCGCGAACTACGCGCTCGGACTGTTCGGCGTGCTCGTCGGCCGCGCGCTCGCTCGCGCGCTCGGGGGTGACGCCTAGTGGACGGGGTGTCCGCCCAGCTCGTCG